>JAEEGK010000224.1_pt1 | contig 140880 bp, 127 predicted proteins | sample 8958771 | NCBI WGS metagenome assembly JAEEGK01 (sample SAMN16246547, study PRJNA631951) | gut metagenome | biome: gut microbiome; feature: rumen; material: SC-attached | host: Bos | place: Iran: Karaj | collected 2018-10 | reverse complement strand
TTTCTCTGAAATTACTCTCACATCTTTCGATGTGTTTTTTGAATTTTCAGGGTTGCATTGCTGTTTATTTGTCAAGGTTCTTTGCACTTGCCCGTTTTTGGCAGTGCTTGAATATAGTATCATTTTGAAATATGAATGTCAACAACTTTTTTAAAGAATTTTCAAAAATAAAAAAAAGTAGGAAAAATACCTAATAAATTAGTCTTCCCTACCTTTTCTTTTGTGTATTTTGAAGATACTTTTCGGCTTCTTCTTCGGATACTTTTCCGAACACGTTGAATATATGAAGCCCGTCAACGTTTACCGCATCCATTATGCCCTTAAGATAAACCTGCGCAATATGGTTCGCGCACACCCTGCAGTCGAACAGATCTTTTAATATGTATGCTTCTTTTATATCCTCTTCATCCTTAATTTGAAGAATGATCCTTATATAATTATGAAGGATCTCTGCGACACTCCTTCGCTCGATGGGTTCGCCGGGATCTGAGAGATCTTTCGTTTCGAGTACACCTTTAACAAGAAGTTCTTCCCGCGGGATACCCGAAAACGAAACAAGCAGGTTTATGAACTTTTCGCGGGTGATGAATGAATCGTCTAACATGGCGTGATCTTAACAGTCAGGCTGTCGCAGGCTTTAAGCGGAGGGCAGGAAAAGACTTTATCCGATGAAACTGTGGTCTCCCCGCTCCAGAGATCCGTTATCTCATAAGAGGAAGCGCTAAAGAAGCGTGCGGAATCGACCACTTTTTCTTCCATATAATTCCTGATAAGGTCGAGATTGATCCTGATCGTGTCGTTTCTGTCGCCTAAACTTACATTAATAAATGAAAGCGCAACGCTGCCGTCCGACAGGGGTTTACAGAGAACATCCACCCTGTCGTTGTCTCTTATATATGACTTGTCGGGAGGGACAGCTTTGGTCGTGTAGATCCTTTTTGCCTGTATGCCGAGTTCGTCCTGGTTAAGAGCAATGACTTCCTTATTACTAATAACGGAATAAACCTCATCGCCTTTTTGGACATTACGAAGATCCATTCCGAGCATTAAGGGCGCGTTTAACATGCACCACATGGTCATGTGGGTCTTGCACATGGTATCGGTGAGCCCATCCATTCCTATCATGAGCATGTCGGGGTCATTGTAGCCTTTGTCGGGGCCCGAGAAAGAATCCATTATCACGGCCTTATTGTACTGGGCCGTAACACTGGTCGTATATGCGCCCTCCCAGGAAGCGTGGCCTCTGTCGCCGTCCGAGCCTACCTGGAATGTGATGTCGTTTAATATCCTCCACGAATCGCCGACTTTGTAGCCCCAGTTCTGAGGCTGGGTCTTGCCCCATTCGCAGATGGAGAAGACGATATCGTTGTCGGGTTTTGCTTTTTTAAAGCAGCCCTTTATCTTTGCATAGGATAAAAGAGTGTTTTCCTGACGTCTGTGATTCATAAGGCGGAGTTTGTTGATGCCTTTTTTAAGAGTGATCTTAATGGCCGCAGACTGACGGAATACTTTGGGATCGCCCGTTGACGGAAGAAAATCGTCGTAGAAATATTCCGAATTATCCACCGCAACCTGAAGCCATGCTCCGACTCCTTCGGATGCGCCCGTGGCATACGAAACATAAAGATCGTACTCGCCTTCTTTTTCCACATTTACGTAGAATACAACTTCGCTGCTGAGTTCCCCTAAGGGTGTTGTGTCGGGGCCGGTTCCGTCGTAAGTACCGATGCCGGTGATGTAATCATCCTCGACGAAAGCCCTGCTTCCGATGATCGCAGCTTCTTTATAAGAAATATATTTATCCTCAAATCTTATACCCTTGATGTTGGGTGCAAAGGTATATCTCGCATTTTCGGGGTTCGAAAAGGTCGCGTTGTCCCAGACGTTGTAGCAGTTATCGATCTTTATAAAATCGATATTCCACTTAACGTAGTCTTCAGCATCCGTTTTTTCGTGACCGCATGTTCCGACTTCGAGTCCCGAGCAGAGTTTTGAGCCGATGTCATTGTACATTCCGAATTTAAGGCCTTTGGAATGAATGAAATCCGACATTTCGGCAAACCCGTGCGGAAACTTTACGGGGTCGGAAGATAGATGTCCGTTGATACGCGAACTGTTATAGCACCCGTCGTCCAGGACCACATATTTATAGCCAAGTTCATCAAGGCCCAGTTCGATGAGTCTTTCACACATGCACTTTGTGAGTGCTTCCGTATTGCCGCTTCCGAATGCATTCCAGCTGTTCCAGCCCATAGCAGGAAGGCGCTTCTTTTTCTTAAAAAGCGCCTTGCCGGTTTTGAATGAATCAAAAGCGAATTTTTTATCACTTATTTTATAAGGATCCATAATAAATCAATTTATTCATTTCTGTAATCGGTAACTCTCTTTGTCTTCTTTTCGCTTCTCGGAAGTGTACCGATGGGAACAACAGTTACTCTGGGTGTGGCTCCGATGTATGTCTTGAATACGTTTGCGATCTCTTTGGACATATTTTCGAAGCTTACTCTTCCTTCGCCTTCAACCGTAAGAAGGAAGACGTCTCTGTTCTTGTCGTCTTCGTGAGCAAGGGTTACGCGGTACTCGCTTGTAGCGCCGTCAACTTTGGCGAGCATTTCCTCAACCTGGGCAGGGAACATATTAACGCCGTGGATCTTGAACATGTCGTCACTTCTTCCCTTGATAACGTCAAGTCTGGGATATTTGCATCCGCACTTGCACTCGCCGGGAACGATCCTTGACAGATCGTGTGTACGGAAACGAAGTAAAGGTGCACCCTCTTTTACAAGTGTCGTGATAACGATCTCACCTTCTTCACCGTCGGGTACGTTTTCGCCTGTGACGGGATCGATGATCTCGATGTATAAGAAGTCGTCGAAGCAGTGCATTGCAGTTTCGCCGGGACAGTTGATACCGATACCGGGTCCGTAGATCTCGGTAAGTCCGTAGATATCGTAAAGTTCGATGCCGAGTCCCTCGCGGATGGTCTGACGCATCTTGTCCGACCAGCGCTCCGATCCGATGACACCTTTTTTAAGATGGATCTGATCTCTGATGCCTCTCTTGTTGATCTCTTCCGAAAGAAGAAGCGCGTAAGATGAGGTGGCGCAAAGTACTGTGGACTTTAAGTCGATCATCATCTGGATCTGCTTTTCCGTATTTCCGGGTCCCATGGGGATAGCCATTGCGCCGAGTCTCTCGCAGCCTGCCTGGAATCCGACACCTGCAGTCCATAATCCGTATGCGGGAGTGATATGGATACGGTCTTTTTCCGTTATGCCTGCAAGACGATAACAACGTTCAAACATGATCGCCCAGTCTTCAACGTCTTTTTTTGTATAAGGGATGATAACAGGCTTTCCGGTAGTTCCCGAAGAAGAATGGATTCTTACAACTTCTTCGTCAGGCACAGCCTGGATTCCGAGAGGATATGCATTTCTTAAATCCTGCTTATCCGTAAAAGGGATCTTGTAAAAATCTTCCTCTGACTTGACCTCGGTAAGTCCGATCTCACGATACTTCTTACCATAGTAGCTGTCTCCTGCCACAAGTCTTTTAACCTGCTTGTCTACGAGTTCCAATTGTTCTTTGGTAGGTTTCATTATTTGCTCCTTAATTTATTTTTTGCCGACTTCAACGCCGTGAAGGAAGGCCTTTTTGTTTATTTCCACAAAGTTTGCTTTGACGCTTGTCTCGATAGTTGTAAGAAGATCCTCTTCGGAAAAAGGAAGGAATCCCGCGCCCTTGGCAACGCCGAGTACGGCTACGTTAAAGAACTTGGATGAGCCGAGTTCTTCGCAGAGAGTATCCGCATTTAAAACCACGAGGTTTTTGATCGTTTTCTGAAGATATGCGATCATTTCTTTTCCGTCGTATCCCGTAGGATTTAAGGATTCGGTAACGGGCTTTAAGCAGACTTCGTTGGTGATGACCGCGCCGCCTTCTTTCAGATAGTCAAGGTTTCTTACAGCTTCCGAAGGTTCGAAAGCGATGATAAGATCCGCACTCTTCTTGGGGATAAGAGGCGAATATGCGTCTTTTCCCATTCTTACATGGCTGGTAACGGGACCTCCTCGCTGAGCCATACCGATCGTCTCCGCAGAGTGTACCGTCTCACCTTTTTTCTCGGCTGCTGCCGCAAGAAGCTTGGATGCAAGTACCGTTCCCTGTCCGCCGACACCGCAAAGTAAAATATTGTAAGACATCTAGCGCACCTCCTTTTCGATAGCACCCGTCGGGCAGACCTGAGCACATAAAGTGCAGCCTGTACACATCGAAGCATCGATGGTCACTGTCTTGCCTTCTGCGGAAATCGCGGGACATCCGATCTCACGGATACATTTTTTACATCCGATGCACTTGTCGGTGATCACGCATTTTTCGGTGGGTTTGAAAAGTGCCACGCATGATGATTTAAAGATGATGGCTTTGACACCAGGTGCCGCAGCGCATTCATTTATCGCATTTATCGCTTCTTTCTGATCTAAAGGATCGACAGTGAGTACCTTTTCGATACCCATTCCCTTAAGGATCTTTTCGATACTGATCTTGTTTACGACATCACCCATCATGTTCATTCCGGTTCCGGGATGGGGCTGATGTCCGGTCATTGCAGTCGTGGAGTTATCGAGCACGCAGAGAATCATGTCCGCTTCGTTGTAAACCGCATTTGCGATGCCCGTCATACCCGATGCAAAGAATGTCGAGTCGCCGACGAACGCAAAGTTGACGGTCTCGGAGTCGGTCCAGTGAAGACCCTGTGCCATCGTGATGCCCGCACCCATGCAAAGACATGTGTCAACCATATCAAGAGGCATCGCGTTTCCGAGAGTATAACATCCGATATCTCCGGAGAAGTTGGCCTTCTTTCCTTTCATTGCCTGCTTAACCGCATAAAAGCTTGCTCTGTGAGGGCATCCTGCGCACAGAACGGGAGGACGCATGGGAGGAGCGGGAATATCCGAAGTATCGGCCTTCTCTTCTTCCTTATACTCGCCGAGGAATCGTGCGATCTCGGCTGCAACGCCTTCGGCTGTGTTTTCGCCTGCAAGAGGTGAATTGCACGTATGTTTTCCGAGCACCTTTATCTTAAGCTGTTTCTTTCCGATGAGCTGTAAAAGTTCTTCCTCAAGGTAAGGGAAAAGTTCCTCGACAACGAGAACTTCTTCCACGCCTTCAAGTGCTTTAAGTAAGAATTTCTCAGGAAGGGGATGGGGAGTCGCAATTCTTATCAAAGACACATCCGTTCTTTCCTGGATGTATTCTTTTGCGTAAGCATAGCTTGCTCCGCCCGCAAGGACCGCTTTTTTGTTGCCTGCATTTCCCTGAAGTGTGTTGTATTTATAATCCGAGAATTCATCACCGATAGCGGGATTTCTCTTCTCGATCATTTCATGGTTCATCCTCGACAAACGGGGGAAGATTACGAAACGCTTGGAATTCTTAACAAATCCGGGGATCTCCTTAGGCTTTGCGTTCTCATCGTAAGTGATCGAACCGTATGCGTGGTCGATCCTTGTGGTGGGTCTGAAAAGCACGGGAGTTTTGTGTTTTTCGGAATACTCGAAAGCATCTTGGATCATTTCATATGCTTCTTCGACACTGCTCGGATCGAATACGGGAATACGGCAGTACTTTGCGAAAAGTCTCGTATCCTGCTCGGTCTGTGAGGAAATGGGGCCGGGATCGTCTGCGGATACGACTACGAGTCCGCCCTCGACTCCGACATACGCAAGTGACATGAGCGCATCGCTTGCCACGTTAAGACCCATCATCTTCATTGTGACAAGGCATCTTGCGCCTGCATAAGATGCACCTGCTGCTACTTCCATTGCAGCCTTTTCGTTGATAGACCACTCTACGTGAATGGCCTTGTCTTTGTTACGTTTTGCGATCGTATCCACGATCTCCGAAGACGGAGTTCCGGGATATCCGCATGCAAGGTTGACCCCTGCCGCGATCGCACCAAGCGCTATGGCCTGGTTACCCATTACATATTCTTTCTTCATTTTTCTTTCCTTGCTTTATATTATTGGGGTTCCCATGTACCCTGTTGTCTTATGCCTGTTTTGTTGGCTTCCTCTTCGATCTTTGCGATCTCTTCATCGGTAAGCTCAACGTTTATCGCCTCCGCAAGTTTTGTTGCATGAGACGGTTTTGTGATACCTACGATAGGGACCGTCCCCTTGCTGATAGCCCAGAGGATCGGAACCTGCGAAGAGTCGATGCCGTATTTGTCAGCGATGCTCTTCATCGTTTCAAGAAGACCTTCGATCTTTTTGAATTTGCTCTTAGGGAAAGAGAAGTTTCTCATCGAGATCGTCGGGAAATGCTTTTTCGCGCTGTAATGTCCCGACAATGCGCCCTGTTCCAGTACCATGTAGGCACAGTATTTTATGTACTTACTGTTGCAGTAATCGATGATCTCCTGCTGGTCGTTTCTAAGAAGGCTGAAGTGGTTCTGGACCGCACCGAGTGACAGACCTTCTTTTGCAAGTTCTTCCTCCGCTTCTTTTATATGTGCCATCGAAACATTGGATATGCCGAGGGATTTGATCTTTCCTTCTTTGATAAGAGGGATCGCTTCCTTAATGTTTTCTCTTAGATTGTTCGGAACGTGGATCCAGAAAAGATCCGCTTCCTCTCTTCCGAGACGCTCCATGCTCTCTTCGAATGATTTTTTAAGAGCACCGCTTTTATACTTTTTACCCGGGAAAAACTTCGTCGAGATGAAGATCTCATCCTTGTCTTTTATAAGATCGCCGAGCAGCGCTTCGCACGAACCCATGCCGTAGACTGCCGCAGTATCCCATTCAAGAAAACCGTTTTTAACGGCCTCTTCAAAGGACTGTCTTAAAACAATCTCATCCTGTTTTGTTCCGAAGATCATGGACGAGCCGTTGTATCCCGAGCCCCAGGCCCAGGTACCTATCAAAACTTCTTTCATTTATTCATTCCCCTTAAATAAATTAAAATCTCTTCATCCATTCCATCGCAAGATCGGGCCAGTGTCTTACGTCTGCAAAAAGACTTGCGGGATCGGGCGGCATTTCGGGTGCCTCGTTTTCTTTGTCATCCGCAAACTGTTCTTTTAATTCCTGAACCCTCTGCTCGGATACGTCTATGCCCTCGCCTCTTTTTACTGCCGCAACGGCTCTCATTACCTGATCCATCGTAAATTCTTCGAATTTGCCTTCGAAGAATTTTTCGTTCGGAACGCTTAAGCCGTGGAAGCCTGAGGGGAAAACATACTGCGCATAATAGATGCCTTTTTCCCTTAATGCATTTGCAAAAAGATAGCTGTTCTCGATGGGTACGAGATTATCGTTTAACGTCTGCCAGATAAAGCAGGGCGGTGTGTTTTCTTTTACCTGTTTTTCAAGTGAGAAGTATTCTTTCTCTTCTTCGGATGCGTTCTGTCCGACGAGCGCCCATATCGAATAGATATGAGTATATTCCCCTGTCGTGATAACGGGGTAGGAAAGGATAACTCCGTCAGGTCTTGCTGAAATATCTTTGTAATCTTCGTTGGTGTCAGGTACATCATCAAAGTGAACGGCGAGTGTTCCGCAGACATGTGCTCCCGCGGAAAAGCCGCAGATGATGATCTTCTTTCCTGCGATATTGTATTCTTTTTCTCTTTTTCTTATGAATCTGACCGCACGGGCAGCATCGTTAAGAGGCTGCTTTTTCAAGGGTACGGACATCGTGATGTCTGATGTATATGTAAGGATGAAGACGTTCATTCCTCTCTCGTAAAATTCCATCGCGGGGATCTCACCTTCGGGAGGTACGACCATGCAGTATCCGCCGCCGGGAAGCACTATCATGCAGTCCCTCTGTTCATCGTCATCATGAAGATAAGCGTGGATATTGGGTACAAAACCGTATGCCGCTCTGTAATTGTATTCGCCTTCGTTCCAGATAGTTTCCGTGAATTTTTTCATTGTCAGCTCCTGAGTCTAGATCCAGTAGGGGTAATCTTCCATTTCGATGTAACCATTCTCGTCTTTTTCGATGAAGCAGGCCATGAACGCATCCGCAAAACTGATGCCGGAAGTGTATAAGAAAAGCGGGATGATCTCCATTCCGAGGATGCCCATTAAAAGGAATATCCAGGCCCTTTTCTTTTTCAATGCAAAAAGATGTCCGCCGTAAGCTCCGAGAAGGAAGCCGAGCCAGACAAATTTGGCCTTTTTAACTTTAACGGGATTTTCGTAAGGAGCGGAAGTGTCTATGATAAGAGTGATCCTGCTTTTCATGAGAATGATAAGATAAACGGCGCCCGCTAAAGATGCGAAAGCCGCGATGTAACTTAATACGCTTAATGCAGAGGTAACTTTCTGAAAAATGTTAACTCCCGTCGAAAACATATCGCCCATGCCCGCAAGTTCGAGTGTCTGGCCGATATCTTCAGTGCTGACGGACTCACCCATCGAGCCCATAACCATCGAGAGGATGGATCTTCCTAAAATGCTGAAGGACGCCCAAAGCGCAATGATCAATACAAGCACCAGAATAAGCCCCTGTATGTGAAGGATCATTATGTCTTTATAGCGTCCGTCGGTTCCTTTGGGCGGAAATACGCCCATTCCCTTATTTTCCATATCAGTATGTCACCTTAAAATCAGTTAAACTCAATAGTCTTGATCCTATTGGGTGTAACCTGAATAAATCTTTTTGAGGAAGAAGTGGGGATAAGCGCAAGGATCCCGTCGTCAAAGTTTCCGAGGAACTTGTCCTTTCCGCCGATCATGTGGATAAGCACTTCTTCGTTGTTGTATAAAACTATTCTGTTGTCATCGAAGAACACGTCAGTGTAATCGATATCAAAATACATTTTGTCTTTAAGCTTCGCGTCGTAGTCATAGATCTCTGCTTTGTATTTATGCTCAACGGTGTCGCTTTCGTAAAAGAGAGCCACATACTTGTCGTCTTCGTAAAGCGAGATTATCTTTTCGGATAAAAGCGACTCGCCTTCGCTTCGGGGCATCTGGTCTCCGCTGTAAAACATTATCCTGTTATCGGCTACGGCTACGGCTTTGCTGTTTCCGGCAAATCTTATCTCGGGTACCAGAGCGCCCTGATAGATATAGCTTGAAACAAGGTTGTCCTGATAGTTCTGGCCGACTTCGCCGAAATTATAAAAACCGACGGTCGAATAAAACGATCCTTTATCTACGTTAAGGTACGAAACCGCACCTATGAGGCCGTTCTGCGAGATGGCGATCTCAAGAGGATAACCGAAGCCCTTCATGGTCGTGTTAAAGAAAAGCATCTCTTCGCCGGATGTGTTGTAAACGTAGATCGGGGTATTGGATGTACCGTCAAGAACCGCCATGATATAGCCGTTTCCTGATGCTTTAAACTTCCTTATCGGCATTCCCGTATCGATCTTTCCGAGGACATTTTTTTCGTCCATTACATAGATCGTACCGCCGTTATAATCCGCCACCGCCACGATATCGCCTGCCATGTCAACAAGGGGTTTTTGCATCTGGAAAGCTTCGTTCCAGATCTGCTCGCCCTTATAATTGACACATTTGATACCGTCGGAATTGTATACGATAAAATTGTTGCCGAATCTCTGAACTTTCGATCCCGTAGAAATGAAAAACTCCGTCGAAGCAACTTCCGTTGCTCCGACGTATTCCTTGTTGATAAAGAACACTCTCGATACGATAAAAACAGCTGCGACTATCAAAACAAATGCAAGGATCCCGATGGATACCCACATCATCTTGTTTATCTCATGTCCTGCTCTTTTTTTGTTAAATTCATCAAAGAGTTTGTCTTTTGTATTCTTTTTCTTGAATTGTTTTATGTTTCCGTTTTCTTTTGTGTTCTTCATGGTTTACCGGGTTTCTTAATCAGCGATCGTGCTGAATCTGTAAATTGTTGTAGATTTGAATCCCTTGTTTGCATCAAACAAAGGTCTTGCGAATTTGGGTTCTTTCGCGCTGTTGGGATAGTACTGGCTCTCTAAGCAAAGGCCCTGACGCTGTGCGTAAACCGCACCGTTCTTACCCTTTTCTCCGCCTACATAGTTGCCGATGTAGAACTGAACGCCGGGAAGATCCGTAAGTGTTTCCATTACGATCCCGGATTCTTCATCGATAACGGTAGCGGCAAGCTTTAAGCTTCCGTCCCAGTCGTTGATGCAGTAGTTGTGGTCAAAACCGTTTGTGAACTGAAGCTGGTCATAGCTCATGTCAAGCTGATCGCCGATCTTCTTTGCAACGGTGAAGTCCATGGGTGTGCCTGCAACTTTTTTGATCTCGCCCGAAGGGATGCTCTCGTCGTCAACGGGAAGGAATGAATCTGCGTTGAATACGATGGATTCGTTTAAGATGCTTCCCGAATCATGACCGTTAAGATTGAAATATGTGTGATTGGTCATGTTGATGATGGTCTTCCTGTCCGTGGTCACATCATAATCGATCTTTATCTCATCTTCTTCGGTGAGTGTATAAACGACTTTGGCTTTAAGGTTTCCGGGAAGTCCGAGATCCATGTCAGCCTTGTCGATAGTAAATGTTACGGAGTTATCGCCTGTTTCTGCAGCCCATACTCTCTTCTGAAGTGAGCCGAGTCTTGCGGTATGAAGGTTGTTTCTGTCATTGTCGTTTACTTCAAGTTTGTATTCCGTTCCGTCGATCTCAAAAGATGCGTCAGCCGTTCTGTTTGCAACGGGTCCCACGATAGCGCCGAAGCACTTGTCATCATTGAAATAATCCTTAACATCTTCGTATCCTAAGATAACGTCTCTTACTTTTCCGTCTTTTCCCGCGAAAAGGAAATCAGTGATGATACAACCGAAGTTGATAACGGAAAGTTCTGTTCCGTTTTCGTTTTTCATTGTGTACTTAAATAAATCTTCTCCGTTCGGTCCTTTGCCGAAATCTTTAACTGTAACGCCCATTTTTGCCCTCCTGATATGTGTGTTTTTATAATTCCACTCTGCCTTCGAGTGCACGAAGAAGAGTGACTTCATCAATATATTCGATATCGCCGCCGACAGGTACGCCGGATGCGATCCTCGTGACTTTTATTCCCGTGGGTTTGATGAGTTTGCTTATATACATCGCAGTCGTCTCGCCCTCTAAGGATGCGTTCGTCGCGATGATGACTTCATCGACATCTCCCTCAAGCCTTGAGATAAGTTCCTTTAACCTTATGTCTGCGGGACCGATACCCAGCATCGGCGAGATCGCACCGTGAAGCACGTGGTAAACGCCTTTGTACTTGCCTGTCTTTTCGTATGCCGCAAGGTCTCTCGGATTTTCGACGACCATTATCGTCTTATGGTCCCTGCTCTTATCCGAGCATACGGGGCAGAGTTCCGAGTCGGTCATGGTAAGGCACTCTTTGCAGTAATGCGTATGCTTCTTTGCGTTGTCGATCGCATTCGTCAGTCTTTCCACGCGTTCGTTCGGGAGACTCACGATATAATATGCCATTCTCTGCGCAGACTTGTTGCCTATTCCGGGAAGTCTTTCGAGTTCTTCAATTAATTTGTTAATATGTCCGCTGTTTACTTCCATTATTCTTTCAACTAAAACTAGAAGTTAAGTCCGCCGAAATTCATACCGCCGGTCATGTTGTTAACGGCTTCGTTGTTGGCATCTTCGATCTGAGTTAAGATGTCGTTCATGCAAGCCATGATGAGGTCCTGAAGATCCTCTACATCCTCGGGATCCACAACCTCGGGATTGATGGTCACGTTCTTAACTTCTCTCTTACCGGTCATTGTGATGCTGATGGCATTTCCGCCTGCAGTTGCGGTAAACTCTCTGGTCTCCATTGCCTTCTGGCTTTCTTCCATCTGGCGCTGCATTCTCTGAGCCTGCTTCATCAGATTGTTCATATTACCGGGCATCATTCCTCCGGGATATCCGCCTCTTTTTGCCATTGTTTATTCCTCCTGAAATTAAATTCTTGATTTATTAAAATTCCTCTTCCGAAAAACTGTCATCCGTTTCGATCGCCATGTTTGGCGTCTTGGAATGAGGTATCTTATCGTACTTGCCGCCGCTCTCGTCTAAAACGAGTTCGAACTTTACTTCTTTTCTGACACGTTCGTTAAGGATTCCCTGAAGCTGCTTTAATCTGTCGGGTTCCTTAAGTCCTTCGTAAGCCATTTTTGACTGGCATACGATTAAAAGCGTGTCGGGTTTCTGCTTATCCATCGAGCACTCGGTTATGCTCATCCAGCCTTTTACCAGGCCGTCGGCATTGCCCGTGATCGAATTCCATTCATCGACTATCTGCTGAATGTCCGCGGGGATCGCAGCCGGAAGTTCGATCTTTTTTTCAGTCTCCGCTTCCGAAACGACTGTATTCGTGCTGACAGGTCCTGCTGCCACAAAAGCACCGGTCTCCAGTTTCTTTTCGATGGCTCTTATCCTGTCCATGATCGCATCGGGCTTTCTGTCCATCTGCGGTGTACAGAGTTTGATAAGTGTCATCTCCGTAAGGATCCTTCCCTGAGTCGTTTGCTTTAACGCTCCCGTCAGTTCGGAAAGAACTCTTATGTATCTCATGATCGTTCCAAGCTCAGCCTTTTCGCTGTCTGCCTTCATCTCGGCGAAACTCTCGCTCGTTACATCGAGGATCTCAGCCGGAGCATCGGAACTTTTAATGATCATTAAGTTTCTTAAATACCAGGTGAAATCGGCCACGAATCTGCCGATCTCGGTTCCCGCGATGATGACTTCTTCAAGGTCTTTTATGACCGCGGTCACGTTCTGTTCAACGACATCGTTGAAGATCTTGCTGTAGATATCCGTCTTTACCGCACCGAGTGACACTAAAACTTTATCGAGCGTCAGCTCTTCCTTAGGGTAAAAAGCGATACACTGATCAAGGAGTGACAGGCCGTCACGCATCGAGCCGTCGGCCGCTTTTGCGACATATCTTAAAGCTTCCTCGGTCGCCTGAACATTTTCTCTCTCCGTCAGTTCCCTCATCCTGTCGGTGATCGTCTCCAAGGGTATACGTTTAAAATCGTATCTCTGACAACGCGACATGATGGTAACTAAGATCTTGTGAGCTTCGGTAGTCGCAAGGATAAAGATAACATGTTCGGGCGGCTCTTCCAGTGTTTTTAAAAGTGCATTGAAAGCCTCGGGTGATAAGTTATGCGCCTCGTCGATGATGTATACTTTATACTTTCCTCTGGTAGGTCTGTAATCGACTTCTTTTATGAGTTCACGGATGTTGTCGACACCGCTGTTTGATGCCGCATCCATTTCGACCATGTTAAGTGATGTACCGTTTGCGATAGCCTTGCAGGTCTCGCATTCGCCGCACGGATTTCCGTTAACGGGATGTTCGCAGTTGACGGCTCTTGCCATGATCTTGGCAAGTGTGGTCTTACCGGTACCTCTGGTTCCGCAGAAAAGATATGCATGACCGATACGGTTCTGTATTATTTGGTTTTTAAGTGTTTGTACTATCGCTTCCTGTCCTTTGACTTCATCGAAAGTCTGAGGGCGGAACTTGCGATACAATGCCATATAAGACATGCTATTTCCTCATAATATCCTTCATCATCAGTCCGCAGGGAGTAAGGTCCGCATCCGTAAATCCGGATGTCTTTTTGCACTCGGGAACTATTATCGAAGAAGTCTCGGCCTTGTTGGAAAGATTCCAGATGATGTGGCTTATCTTCTCGCCGTTTAAAAGATCGATCCAGATCTTTGACTGCTCTTCGTTGATATCGCCGTCTCCGTCGGCACGTCCTACACCGAATTCCGTAACGAAGATGGGAAGGTCTTTGCTTCTCGCATATTTGAATTTATCGCGAAGCTGATCGCGATGAGTATCTGCGTAAAAATGCAGCGTGTACATTATATTGTCAAAATCAAGAGGTGCATCGGCAGCCTTGTCAACGCCCTGTGACCAGATCGTGGTTCCGACGATGATAACCTTAGTATCATCGATCTCTCTGATCGCGGGGATCACCTGCTTGGCGTAATTCTTGATGTCGTCCCATGAAGTCTCTTCTTTTGTTTCAAGGTTCATGTTGGGCTCATTGCAGATCTCGTAGATCACATTGTCGAACTTTTTAAGTTTCGCGGAAATGCTCTTGAAAAATCTGATGGCCATATCCGTATGCATGTTGGGATCGTAATCAAAAAGGATGTGCCAGTCCACCATGCAGTAAAGACCTAACTGATCACAGATCTCAACGCCCTTTACGATCAGATCTTCAAGCTTTGCTCTGTGCTCATCATCCGAATCCGAGTAGCCTGCATGATCGTCCGCAAATGCCGAATACATCGCAAGACGCATGATGCTCACATTGTATTCATCACGAAACTGCTTAAAGGCCTCAGCGTTAACGTACTGAGGATATTCGTTTAAGTTGTGGGTACTGATACCTTTTAACTGCACAACATTGTTTTTTTCGTCAACGAGGTTCTTACCCTCAACATGAAGTTTTCCGTATTTTTCAAACGGTGTCATTGTAACCCTCCGAATTTTCTTCTTTGTCGCATAAACCGACTACTTATTATACCATGTTCCACGTCCAAATTCCATCTTAAAATATGCCCAAAAGGGTAGAAAAAGAGCGGTGTTTTTTGGGAACACCGCTGCTTCTAATAGTCTATTTTTACGCTCTTTATACCGTAAAAGTACGAATACGCGACATTGTTGAAGTGTTCGGGGTCATCCGACAGGTCCCCGACGTGGAGAAAATAGTTAAGTCTCCAGGGTACATCGTATGGTTCAAACACGTAAGAATTGTATCCAAAGTTCTTTATCTCAAACATCCTTATATCGTTCTGGTTCTTGTAATACATCGCCTCTCCGTTTAAAAGACAGACCGCAGCCGTATACTGGTTCGGCTTTGTCTCGATCTCCGTGACAGGTCTGAGAGGGATAAGGACCAGGAATATAACCAAAAGAGCTGCTTGGGCAACGAGTATAATCGCTTTGACCTTTGCTTTTTTCTCGGATCTTTTCCCGTTTATCAGCCTGTACACGGAATAAATGATCATAAAGTAAATGAAAAAGAGCGTCAGGATCATCATGTAAAAGCATATGTCAAACAGTCTGGCAGGGCCGGAATTATTCTGTGCGTAAAAAGATGCAGTCTCGCCCGATGAAAGTGCGAGGAATGAAAAGATGATAAGCAAAACCGGACATTTGATCTTTCCCTGTACTTTTGCCGCCGTCAGGATAAAGACCGGAGTGATGAGCATAAGGGATGCAAAAGACAGGATCCCGTTCCAGTAGAAGAAAAACCTGCCGCTCTGGACGATCGATTTGACTATCGCTTTTACCGGAGTCGTACCGACAGTCGTCTCTCCTCTTAAGCTGTTTCCGGGCGAGAGGATGCTTATCGCAAGTCCCGCGAGCAGGAAGAACATTACAAACGAAAGTGTCACTATCGCTTTTTTGTCTTTTTTTATGATCGTAAAAATGAAAACTGCAGCCGTTACGATGATCGCGGGAAGGAGCGATGCATAATTGCCGCCCGCGATGAAGAATGCGAGGAAGCAGAGGATCACCGCCGAAAGCGTTTTCTTTTTCTTTAAAAATCTGAACATAAGCCCGAAGAAAACAAACGTTAATGATAAAAATCCCGTGTAATACATCGAGCCGTTATACCAGTAAAAAGTCTCTCCGCATGAGGGAACTTCCGAGATGCAGACGAGGGCGATGAGCGAAGATGTCGCTATCCAGGCGTGTTTAAGGCTTTTGTCTTCGGAAGCAAAGACCGGACGAAGCATGTAAAAGATGCTTCCGGTAAGGAAAAGAAGTATAAACGAAGGATAGATACGATAGAAGATCTCACCGAAAAGATGCGGGGGAAGATGCATTAAAAACATGGCGGAGTAAGTACCCTGCCATATCTTATACTGTTCTATCGTTCCTTTTATCGCTGCGGGAAATATCGAAAGGAAATTGCCTGTGCTTTTGTAAGCGAAAACCGCTTCTTTTGCATAGTAATAATCGTCACCTACCGGATGGGCAAAGAAGCCTAAGATCATAAGCGGGATGAGGCTTAGAATAAGGACGATCAGGGCGATATAAGAAATTGTTTTTGTGTATTTTTTTATAAACGTCATTTTATCCGGATTTCTTTGTTAAACGATACTGTTTCGAACCGTTTTTTATTATATCACAAAGAAAATCACTCGGCGACGTTTGAATTAAGGCTCATTTTTCTGACTGCGCTTCTTACAGGGATACCGACCGCAACGGCAATTGCCATTTTTACGGCATCAGCGGGGATAAACGGGATAACGCCCGCAAGAAGGGCTGCTGTAAAACTCATGTTGTTTGAGAATGAAAGCCATGCGGTTCCGAGTGCATAGCAGGATATGGTTCCTAAGATCATTCCGACTATGTGAAGAGGTATCTTCTTTTCGAATTTGGAAATGAAGAATCCTGCGATAAGAGCAAGCGGGATATAACCGATCATGTATCCGCCTGTGGGTCCTAAAAGCTTTCCGGCACCTGCTGTGAATCCTGCGAAAACAGGAACTCCGACAAAGCCGATCAGAAGATATAAAAGACAGCTTACGGTACCCCAGAGCCACCCGTTAACATATACCGCAAAAAAGATGCCGAGGATTCCGAATGAGATGGGCACGGGGCTTATGGGAAGTGCGATCGATAAAGGTCCGAGTACGCATATGATGGCTGTCGATAAAGCAACCTTTGTTATTGTGACAGCTGTGATCCTTACTTTTTGATTCATGTCTTTTCTCCTTTTCGGTTTACAATTCCAAGAACGGAGTTTACAATACAGTCAGTGCATCGTCAACCCGATTTATAAAAAAGTTTACAATCGGGCAAAAAACGTTTTTTCGAAAGGCTTAAAACATGGGAAAAGAAGCATCCACAAAAGATAAAGTATTAAACATCCTTAAAAAGAACGCCAACACCTACATCTCAGGCCAGGAGATCGCAGATACTCTTTTTATAACAAGGGCAGGGATCTGGAAAGCCATAAAGAGCCTTCGCGAGGGTGGCTACACTATAGAGTCCGTCACAAATAAGGGATATCGCCTCGTCTCGTCTTTTGACAGCGTAAACGTCGACTTTATAAAAGAGAGTCTGGGAAAAAAGTTTCCGCTTAAATACTTTTCGTATGAGGAAGTTCCTTCGACCAACGATGTCGCAAAAGAACTCTCGGGTGAAAAAGGCGACCTTCTTGTTCTGGCAAATTCGCAGAGTGAAGGGCGAGGAAGAAAAGGCAGGGCTTTCTTTTCCCCCAAGGACACGGGGCTTTATTTAAGCCTTCTCATCCACCCGGAGATCCCTTTTTCAAAAGCCACATATTTAACCTGCATCGCAGCGGAATCGATGGTTTTATCCATACAGGATACGCTCGGTATAGAGACTTCGATCAAATGGGTGAACGACATCTTTTTTGAAGATAAAAAGATCGCGGGTATCCTCACCGAAACGTTCGGTTCGCTCGAGGAAGAATATCCCGAATATGTTGTCGTTGGTGTCGGGATAAACATTTATCCATTCGGCGAAGATCTTCCCACGGACATAAAAAAACGAGCCGGTTTTTTAGTCAAAAACGGTCAGCCCGTTGAGAATCTGAAGAACCTGCTCTGCATTAATTTCGTAAAACATTTTTACCGTTTCTTATCAGAGATCGATAAGAAAACTTTCCTTAAAGGGTACCGCGAACACTCGAATCTTATCGGAAAATATGTCAAAGTCTTAAACGGCGAAAAGTCTTCTAAAAAAGAATATGCACTCGTCACCGGGATCGATGACGAATGCAGTCTTTTGGTCACATATGATGATAAAAAAACAGTGGCACTTCGCGGTAAGGAAGTTAGCGTTGTAAAGTACTGATACTTACTTTGCGTATTCCTTGTTGCTTATTCTCTTTACGATCTCTTCCTTGGGCACTGCCCTGTCAAAGAAGAATCCCTGAACGATGCCTACACCGAGGCCCTGCAGTGTTTCCTGCTGTCTCTCGTTTTCAACACCTTCGGCAACTATCTTCATGTCCATGGCTTTTGCCAGGTTGACGATATGTGTAAGGATCGTTATGTCTTTTTCAAACGCATTGTCGATAAAGCTCTTATCGATCTTAAGCGTGTCAAAATCCGCTTCTCTAAGGAGGCTGAGCGATGCGGCTCCGCATCCGAAATCATCCACCGCAACTTTATATCCGAGTTCGTGAAGATCGCGGACAAAACCTTTCAATACTCCCAGAGGGAATTCGTCGTTGGTCTCGGTGATCTCTATCTCGATAAGTTCTTTGGGAACACCCATGGAACATACTACTTCGTCGATATCTTTTGCAAGGTTCTCGTTAACGAGATTTCTTCTTGAGAAGTTTACCGAGATCGTCGGGATCTCAAGCCCTTCGGCAAGCCACTCTTTTATGTCCTCGCAAACTTTTTTTAGGATATAAAAATCGAGTACGCAGATCGAATCGTTCTTCTCCATTACGGGGATAAAATCTCCGGGAGTTATGACGTCTCCCCCGTGAAACCACCTTGCCAAAGCTTCGGCTCCGCAGAGCTTATTGTTCTCTATGTCGACTTTGGGCTGATAGAAAGGAGCAAACTCGCCTTTTTCAACACCTTCAAGGAGCATCGAACCGTAAAGTCTTTCCTTGTCGATCTTCTCCTTTAATTCGCTGGTCATATAATCAACGGGCTTTTTGCTGACGGTCTTAGCATATAAAAGTGCGGTATACGCGTTGGCTAAGATGTCTTCGCCCTTCATCTTTTCATCGTCGATCTCATACACGCCGGCTATCGCCGAAACTTTCACTTTTGCTTTTTTGTCTTCCTTGAAACCGTAAGAGAATTCGATGTCCGTTCCCTTAAGGAAATCGAGGATCTTTTCAAGATTTTCTTTTTTAACGATCACAACAAAATGATCCGACCCCTGTCTTGCAAGGATCTCTTTTGACTCTGTGATCTTCTGAAGCTTCCAGGCGTATTCCTTTAATACCTGATCGCCCGCTTTCATGCCGTATTTTCTGTTGATCTCGGAAAACTTGCAGATATCAAAGAATACTGCGGTATATGATGTGAGTCTTGTTTTTTTTCTTAATGAATAAAGTTCCTCGATGCAGCCGTGTTCGTTAAAAAGACCGGTTCTTACTTCAAGTTTGGAAACATGCAAAATCTCCCTGCTCTGCAAAATGCTGTTTTCGACAAACATCATAAGAAGCGTGAATCCGATGGCTATGTTCGAGAAAGAAAAGCCGTAGAATTTTATCTGAAGGGCCATTCCCACGGAAGGAAGGATTATGAACATAAGCAGTGTCAGAAACTTGATCTTTTCGATCTTTTTTCTGTATTGGATAATGACCGTAAAAAGAAGTACCAGTCCGACTGCCGGAATGATATTGTTTATAAAAAACAGTCTGCCTCTGTGGTAAACGTTAAATTTGTCAAAGTAATAGAGAAAATCGGAGAACTGTGCCGCTATGACTATAAGCACTCCGGCGAAAGACATAATATAGATGGCGCGGATCCTTTTTCTTCCGGAAACCTGTCCCTTCAATCCGCTCGTTCCGAAAAGCTGGTTTGAGACGTACATTGCGTAAACAAAAAGCACTACATCCCATAAAACAAACTCAAGAAAATTGACTATTCTGATACCGTAATAGTCGGCCGATGTGGATCCGCCGTCAAAAGTGTACGTTAAATAGTCGCAAATAAGGAGCACTCCCGCAAGGAAGTTGCTTACCATCACTATTCTGTTGCTTGCGCTCTTACGGTCTGCGGTGATCACATGCAAAGCCATAAAAAGCGATACCAAAAAACAAAATGACGCTTCAAAAAGAAGAAATGTCTGTTGTATAACCATTGAGTCGTTCAAATCTATTCTCCCGCAAAACACCCCGCCGAGCCGTCCCGACGGGGTGAAAAGATATTTGGTTTTATTCTGATACGCCGTGCGATTTGTAATAATCGTCAAACATTTTGTTCGCGGCATCCAGTGTCTGGTAACAAATGTCGGGAAGCTTTCTTCCCCATGTTCCGCCTGCCATGTCGAAGCCCTTCTGCATGGCTTTCTGCATCTCTTTCATCTTTTCTACATCGTCGCCTGCGATGGCACATGCAAAATCGAACAATCTCTGTGAAGTCTGCTTAACTCCGAAATATCCGTCCTCGGATATATCTTTCTGTGCCTGGGCACGTGTCTCGGGATCGACTTCAAAGTTGCCGCTTGCAAGTTCTCTCCACATGTCGGTGGCATTGGCAAATGTTTTCGCCTGCTTGCCGAACATCTCGTTAACGATGTTTAAAAGCTGATTCTGTCTGGCTTCGTCGTCCTTCTTTAACTGCTCCACAAGTTTGGCTCTGTCTTCTTCGCTCATCTTGTTGATCGAATAAGTAGCTTTTTTCTCGGGCCGGGACTTCTCATAAACAGCAGCTTCGGATGCGGTTTCTTTTTTAACTTCATCCGTCTTTTTTCCGTCGGCCTTTGCGGCTTTCGGATCTGTCGCAACATACGCCGAATACGTTGCTTCTGTGGTAATTTCCATTCCCATAACATTATCCTCCTTGATCTTAAATTTGTAAAACATCGTCCTTCGTTTCCTCCGTGAAAGCGAATCGGGCGATAATACGGCTTATAAAATATATCGGCAGATTATTTTATTTTTTTACCGCTAAAATCAAAGAAAAATTGTCCATATTTTATCATATTTTCTTTTCTGAAAAAAGGATTTTTAGCTTTTTGTCTTACTTTTACTCGTCCGGCAAATATGCTAAAATATTATATGTTGAATAAATGATTCTTTTGAACGGAGAAAATCAATGGCAAAAAAACGTATTCTTATAATTGATGATTCGGAAATAGACCGCGCAATTCTTGAAAACATTCTGTTCCTTGATTTCAATATCGAAACAGTTGAAAACGGATACAAAGGTGTCGAGCGAATACTTAAAGGCGCTCCGAGAATCGACGGTATCCTTCTTGACCTTCACATGCCGATCATGGACGGATTCGGCGTTCTTGAACTGTTAAAAGAAAACGATATCACGGACATTCCCATTGTTATCATCACTGCGGAAAGTACCGAGTCGAATCTTATAAAAGCTTATCCTTACAACATCGCGGATTTCATCTGCAAACCCTACGATCCCGATTCATTACTGCCGAGATTAACAGCAGCTTTCGATAAATAAATCATTTATTTTTTATCAAATCTTCGATAGCCTCACACAGACTTTCCGGTTCCACCGGTTTGCTTAGATGTGCATTAAGTCCTGCCTGGAGGCTTCTTTGAACATCTTCGTCAAAAGCATTTGCAGTAAGTGCGATAATGGGAATCGTTTCTGAATCTTTTCTTCCGCTCTTTCTTATCGCCTTTGTCGCTTCAAGCCCGTTCATTTCGGGCATTCTCATATCCATAAGTATGATATCGTAATATCCTTCCGGTGCCGACAGATATTTTTCCAGTGCAATCTTTCCGTTTTCCGCATGGTCAGCTTCCATCTCATGAAGACTTAAAATCATCATCGTAATCTCGGCATTTATCATCATGTCTTCCGCAAGAAGAACTTTTAAACCTTTAAGGTCTACGTGCTCTTCTTTGGAAGGTTCGTCTTTTTCTGAGTTTTCTTCTTTATTGGATGAAGTTCTCGTTGATTCTTCCAGCGTTACGGTCACAGCGAATTTCGAGCCGACGCCTTTTTCACTCTCAACTTCAATATTGCCGTTCATGAGTTCCACCATGTTTTTGGTGATCGGCATACCGAGGCCGCTGCTTCCGTATCTGTTGGTAACCGTCGAGTCTTCCTGGCTGAAAGTTTCGAAAAGCTTGGGAAGAAACTCCTTGCTCATTCCGATTCCGGTATCTTCTATAGTAAAACGGAGGGTTGAATTTCCTTCGAATTTTGCAACTTCTTCGACCGTGAATTTAACGGTTCCTCCCTGCGGCGTAAACTTAACCGCATTCCCTAATATATTTATAAGAACCTGACTTAATTTCATATCATCACCGATATAAAACTCGTCAACTTCTCCTTTTATTCCGTACTCATAATGCAGGCCTTTTTCCCTGCACTGTCCGCCGATGATCGTGTTGACATGCTCTAATGTTTCGAGGAATGAAAACTCTTCGTGATTAACCGACATTCTGCCGGACTCAATCCTGGACATATCGAGAATGTCATTGATAATGTGCATTAAGTGCTCGGCACTCGTTGAGATCTTTTCAAGATAACCCCTGGTTTTATCCGATATTTCAGGGTCGCTTAATGCTATATTGTTAAGACCGATGATGGCATTCATCGGAGTTCTTATCTCATGGCTCATGTTTGAAAGAAAGGCAGTTTTTGCCATGTTGGCTTCTTCCGCGGATGCGAGCGCATCGCTTAAAGCACGGCCTCTTGCCATGTTCTCTCTCATTTCGCGGTCGATATCCGTAAAGCCCACTCCGATTGCGTGAACCATATGGTCATCTCTGTCTTCGGGATGGCGGACTCCTGCCATTCGAAGCATCTCATAAGATTCAATTCCGTTTCTTGAGATAAGATATCTGTATGTGATGATGAGTTCATCTGCGAGTTTTTTTCTGATGTTTTCCGGATCGATAAAGTTTAGGAATCCTTCGCGATACTCTTTTGTAACGAATTTTTCCGCGTACTCTTTAAATGCTTTCGAGAAAGAAAAATGCTCGCCGACATTAAGTGCGCTGTCAAAAGGATGGTCGGTTCTGTAGCAGATGCCTTCATCCGTATCGAGCACCACGTAATATACGCAACGGTAATCCGAAGCCATGGCAGTGATCATCTGCGACTGCTCGGATGCTTTTTTCTGCTGCTCAAGAAGCTTTTCCTGAAGGGCTAACTTTTCTTCGAGTTCCTGCTGTTTTACCCTCGCTTCCGTCTCTGCAGCCTTTATCTTTTTCATCTCGGTAACATCCGAAATGAATACGTAATAGATACCGCCGTATTCTTCAGTTTCCGTATAGTGGCCGTAATCATCAACGTAACGGATTTCGCCGTCTTTTCTGATAATACGGTATTCTACATAATCATATTTGCCTTCGTTTTCACTGATCTGTTTGACGATCGAATCGGATATTTGCCTGTAATCATCGGGATGAAGCATTCCCTTAAAAGTATTTCCGGTAAGTTCCTTGAATTCATCAAGATCCTTGCAGCCGAAAATATCGATCACCGTATGATTGGCATAAAGAAGCTCTTCCGGTTCTTCCGCTTTGTATATGAAAAAACCGCCCGGCATGTGAAGTCCGAGTTCCTCAACAATATGCATAGTCTCATCTGTCAGCAAAAAGTGTTTTCCAAACATACAGTAATCCCAATAAACAAATCCATACCTTCGTAATCAACCCAATTTCAATACATTATCCGATCAGATTTTTAAGTTCATCCTTTTTATCCGTAATCTTTTTAAGATACTCTGAATAATCCGTCTCGGTTCTGCTTCTTAAGAGCTCCGTAATCTCATATACAGGCTCGTAAATAGGTGTTAAGGAAAGATTCGCACTAACACCCTTTAGCGCATGCGCAGCCTCAAAAGCCGCATCAAGATTGTTTTCATCCAACGCAGCTTTAAGCCTGTCGTAAGAAGCATCATCAACAGCTTTGGTAACCAGTTTAAGATAGAACTCTTCGTTGTTCATGCATCTTTTAAGGCCTTCTTCAACATTTGCTCCGTATTGTTTTAAACTTTCAATCGTAATCATTTTCTCCACCTCGTTTTGAATAATTTTCCCCGTTTATTCATTTATTCTTATATGCAGCCTGCTTCGATTTCTTTTTTTATGAGTTCGGCAAAATCTTCGGCAGGAAGCGGCTTTGAAAAGTAATATCCCTGAATGAGATCGCATCCCATTTTCTTTAAAGTATCAACCTGGTTTTCTTCCTCGACACCCTCCGCAACTACCGGAACATCAAGGAATTTTGCAATACCGATGACTATCTCTATAAGCTTTAAGCTCTTTTCATCCTTATTCATGTTTCTTATGAAACTCATATCCATTTTCAGTACGTCGATGGGTATGGTCGTGATCATGTTTAAGGATGAGTAACCGCTTCCGAAATCGTCGATTTCAATCTTAAATCCTTTTTCTCTTAAATGCTCAACGGCCTCGATAAGTCGATCGGCATTTTCCGAATAAGCTGATTCGGTAATCTCAAGATACATATCCTTCGGCGTGAGGGCGTTGGTTTCAAGGAGCTTCGACAGTCTGTTTTCAAGTTCGGTATCGTAGATGTCTATTCTTGAAACATTGACCGATACCGGAACCGACTGTCCGAGAGTGTCCTTCCATTCTCTTATTTTTCTTGCGGCTTCCTCCCATACGAAATGGTCAACCTTCTGGATAAGACCGTTGCTTTCAAAAAGCGGAACAAAGTCTCCGGGACTTATCATTCCAAGTTCCGAATGCCTCCATCTGATTAAAGCTTCCGCACTCCTTAATACGTATTTTTCCCCCTGAATACCGTACTTGGGCTGGAAGTAGACCATTAATTCGCGATTCTCAATAGCTTTGTCTATATCATTTATAAGTCTTTCGTGGTAAAGATCCGCGTCGTTTAATTCTTTGCTGTAATAGAAGATCTGCTTAGAGTAATCTCCTCTTATTCTGTCACATGCCAATTTCGCATGATCGAACCAGATCTCCACGGGCTGAGCGATGTCAACGTTCTGATAAATACCGATTCTGAAACGGATCTTGGGTATCTGGGAAATCTTTGCGAGTTCTTCGTTAAGCTCATCAAAGAAGTTCGAGTAATCCTCTCTGTGAAATGCGCAGACATAGAAATTATCCGCATCCGAACGGCATCCGATGGAACCGTCGTTGAATATTTTCATAAGAATCTCTGCCGTATTTTTAAGAACTTCATCGCCGACTTTTCGTCCGTGAGTTTCGTTTAACATATGGAAATGCTCGATGTTAAGACATATCGCATCGAGTGCTTTGTCATGATCGTAGATCTCGATCTGATGAATATATTCTATAAAGAATTCTCTGGTAAAAAGACCTGTAAGATCGTCTTTTTCCGCAGCTTTAATTATGCTGTTATCCTCGTAAAGCCGGATTATCCTCTCGCATCTTGCAAGGATAACTTCAGGCATATCGAAAGGCTTCGTGATAAAATCCGAAGCTCCGAGTTTAATACTTTTTACTTCCGCATCTTTTTCGGAAGTCATTACTATAACCGGGATATTTTTAAGGTTTTCGTCGCCTTCTATCTTTTCAATAACTTCGAAGCCGTCCATAACGGGCATAAGAAGATCGAGAAGGATAAGTGAAAATCTTAAGCTTCTGTCCGTCAGTTTCTCTAACGCTTCTTTTCCGTTTTCGGCGTATGTGACTTCATACTGAGTAGAGAGAATATTCCCGAGTATCTCTCTGTTGATAAATTCATCGTCGACAATAAGGACTCTTCTTTTGAGTCCGTTGGTATCCATAAAGCTTTCCATCATTTATTCTCCCCTTGGTAAAACGCTTTATCGGCAGTGCATACCACCATAATATATATCGGCTGTTTTCTATGAATTATTATCCGGCCAAAAATGTTCATCAAAAAATATTTATGACTTTTTGTAAAATATACTTGACAATAAGTAAAGTGTGTTGTATCTTGAGTACAACAGGAAACAAACATAAGCGCAGAAAGGACGCAAAAAATATGAAACAGCATCATAAAGTCTTACTTGGAATCATTCTTTCGATCTGTCTTGTTTTAGCTCTTTTATCGGGAGTTATATTTAAAGACAAAGAAAACAACAACACGAGTGATCAGTACTGGAAGCAGACGATAACCATTGAAAACGGAAAAGTCTCTCCCGAAAGTTCGAGCATCGATTTCAGGGTAACCGAAGACGGTAATTACAACATCGCTTACAGCTGGGTTCCCGAAGGAACGAATGTGGACGACATCGTCAATATGGACCGTTCGGAATCAACCTTCATCACAGTGATAAAGATCACTGATAAAGACGGGGTAACAAAATTCTCGACATCAGCCGGTGCGGTAAATTTAAATACGATAAATTATCTCGAGGCAGGCGATTACACAGCAACATATTATTACTTCACAGACCGGGATACTTTTGTTGAATATGCAAAGAAGCACTTCTGCAGCGAAGACGAAGCATACGATCTCGCAGACTTCTTCGATTTTGAAAACTATGTTAAAGACGGCACAACCGTAATGAACTATAATTTATCCGTTACAGGAGAAGGAATTGCAAATTCGGGATCTCCTCTGATAATGATCGGTGCTTTTATCGCGATCTTCGTTATAACGATTATCCTTGTAATCGTAGGAAAGAAAGCAAAAACGGATTCCCTTCCCGAATTCGACGAGCGTCAGGAGATCATCAGAGGAAAAGGCTTTAAATACGGATTCTTCACGATCCTTATAAGTCTGGCACTTGCACTTCTTCTCGATTCGGCAAATATGCTGCCCATGATGCATTCCTCACTTTTATACACATTATCGATCTTTGCCGGATTGTTTGTATTCGCAGAATACTGTGCATGGAACGAAGCTTATTTCGCACTCAACCAGAACAGCAATTATATCGTGATATACACATCTCTGATCGGTGTATTTAACCTCATCATCTTTGTTATGAACGTGATCAGAGGAAACCTCTTTGAAGACGGAAAGCTCACTGTAAGCTTCTTGAATCTTATCTGTGCACTTCTCTTCTTAAGCCTCTTCGTAACATGTGCCATCAAGAAGTCGATCAATGCCAAGGAAGAATCCGAGGATTAATAGCAGCAAGGAAAGGAAAAAAATATGAAGAATCTAAAATTAAAATCCGCCCGCGCTGCTTTGGATCTCTCCCAGCAGGATCTGGCAGACAAGGTCGGAGTATCAAGACAAACGATAAACGCAATCGAAAAGGGAGACTACAATCCCACCATCAACTTATGCCGCGCCATATGTAAGGCACTTGGAAAAACACTCGATGAGATTTTCTGGGAAGAAGAATAGAATACCCTCCGAGCACAAACAAATAGAGACACCAGAAGGTGTCTCTTTTTGTGCGCGCAGACGGAGGGATTCCCGCCGGTGGCTCAGCCACCTTTCAGGCCGCGCTCCTAAAAACGATCCACCGGATCGTTTTACCGGCTTCGCAGACGGAGGGATTCGCTCCGGGGCTTCGCCCCTTTCACGCCGCGCTCCTAAAAACGATCCACCGGATCGTTTTACCGGCTTCGCCGTCGGAGCGGTTCGAATCCCTCCGAGCACAAACAAAAACGAGGCACCGAATGGTGTCTCGTTTTGTTCGCGCAGACGGAGGGATTCGAACCCTCGTGACCCGGAGGTCAAACGCATTTCGAGTGCGCCCCGTTATGACCGCTTCGATACGTCTGCATGTATTGTGCCGGACACCGTTTTCGATGCCGGCACTTTTATTTTGTCTTTTGACGACTTTCCTATTTTACCAAACTTGCTGTCTGTCTTGCAATAGCCAATTCTTCGTTTGTAGGAACAACCATAACCGTTACTTTGTCGCCGTCGTTGGAAATGATAGCTTCTTCACCGTGAACGTCGTTCTTTGCATCATTGATGCTTGCGCCAAGGTAGCCTAAATACTTGCCTGTCATGGCACGTACTCTGCCGTCGTTCTCGCCGATACCTGCTGTGAATGCGATAACATCAACACCGTTCATAGCTGCTGCATAAGCACCGATGTACTTTGCAACTCTGTATGTGTATGTCTCAAGAGCCATCTTTGCACGTGCATTGCCCTGATCCATAGCTGCAGAAAGATCTCTGAAGTCTGAAGATACGCCTGACATTCCTTCAACACCTGACTTCTTGTTCATGATTGTGTTGATCTCTGAAATGGAAAGGTTCTCTTTCTTGGCGATGAATTCGATGATAGCGGGATCGATGTCACCACATCTGGTTCCCATGATAAGTCCTTCAAGAGGAGTAAGACCCATGGAAGTGTCTACGCACTTGCCGTGGTCAACTGCTGAAATACTTGCACCGTTTCCTAAGTGGCAAACGATGATCTTAAGGTCGTCTCTCTTCTTTCCGAGGATCTCGGCTGCTCTGGCAGATACGAAATCGTGGCTTGTGCCGTGGAAGCCGTAACGACGAACTTTATATTTCTCATAGTACTCGTAAGGAAGACCGTACATATATGCCTTCTCGGGCATTGTCTGATGGAAAGCTGTATCGAATACCGCTACCATGGGTACGTTGGGCATGATCTTCTTACAAGCGTTGATACCGATAAGGTTTGCGGGGTTGTGAAGAGGAGCAAGATCGTTGCATTCAGCGATAGCATCCATAACTTCGTCTGTGATAACTACAGACTTTGCAAACTTCTCACCGCCGTGCACGATACGATGACCTACTGCATCGATCTCGTCGAGTGATTTAACTACACCGTGATCTGCATCTGTCAAAGCATCGATAACTGCCTGGATCGCATATGTATGATCGGGCATGGGAGTTTCCTTTGTAACTTTGTCCTTACCTGAAGGAGTATGCTTAATGCATGAACCGTCCATACCGATTCTCTCGCAAAGACCCTTTGCAAGTACTGCTTCACTGTCTGAATTGATGAGCTGGTACTTAAGGGATGAACTTCCGCAGTTGATAACTAAAATATTCATGAAATACCTCCTGAATCTATTTGCCGCCTGCGCGGTTAATTATTTACCTTTAAATGTTTTCCGACAGCGCGAAAAAACACTCTGTCGCACCACAAAATTGTAGGCTTATTTTGTGTTTTTGTCAATTGAAACCAAGTGTCCCGGCTCTTAAAAAACTACACGCGGATAACCTTTGAAAGTGCGAAAGAATAGATAAGGATCTCGGCCACGGGCTTCTTTTCAAGACGGGATAAGGCCTCGGCATAATAATCAAGCTGCGTCTTATAGCGGTTTATGAGTTCTTCGCCCGAATCCACCCTGTCGGTCTTATAGTCCATAAGAACAAGTTTTCCGTCTTCTTCGAAGTACACGTCGATAACTCCCTGAACAAGTATCTTCTCGCTCTCGGGGAATTCCTCCCTTACGGTATGTGCATTGACCGAAAGAACAAAGGGCTGTTCAAGATAAAGCATGTCTTTTTTTGCAGCTTCGCTCATTCTCTTCGAAAGATCGGTATCAAGGAAATCAAGAACCTTCTTTTCGCTTACCAGTGCATCGTCTTCCTCGTAGATGAAGAGATCGTCCACCATCTTCTTTCTGTGCTCGCGAAGATTAGAGACAACATCGCCGTTGTATATATTTGCAAAATCCATAAGTTCCATAACCCTGTGGTACGCGCTTCCTCGTGCTGCGCCGCCGTTTCCGGTCTCGCTCTCGGCGATGATCTTCGGAACTCTTTTTTCTTCTTCGTGATAAAGGGTATTCTCTCCGTCTTCACGTTCGAGATATGCCGCTTTCTTTAATTCGGATACCGTGGTCTTAACGAAGAGCCCGTCCAGAGTATCGTGTGGATACTTAAATTCTTCGAATCCCGATATTCCTTCTATAAGCTTAAGTCCGTTTTTCTTAACTTCCCTTTCGGTTTCCTGAAGAACCGCACTTATCTCAAAATCTTCCGGTACGATCTTTTCTACGATAAACAGATCTTTCTTTTCCTTTACGAGCGGATATACAAGATTCATAAAAGAACCGGCTTTCATGATGTCTACAAATGAAAGATCGTCTTTAGCCTGCAGATCCTTGTCCAGCATACCGGTCATGAAAAGCTTTTCTCTCGCTCTTGTAAGTGCTACATATAAAACTCTTATCTCTTCACCGACGCTCTCGATATTCTCTTTTACAGATATCGCTCTTTTGACAGGTGATATTCCCCTGACTCTTGTTTCAAGATTAAAAGTATCGCCTCCGAGCCCAAATACCTTGTCTACGAGTACCTTTCCACCGTTCGAGAGGAACTGCGAATTCAGTCCCGCAACAAAGCAAACCGGATATTCAAGGCCTTTGGATTTGTGGATGGTCATGATCTTTACGACATTCGCATTTTCATCGAGCATGTTTGCCTCGCCCATATCCTGACGGGCTTTGAGTTTTTCGATATATTTAACGAAATCGTGAATGCAGAAAATTCCCTGCTCTTCGTATTCATCCGCCGTTTCAGCCAGAAGTTTTACATTTGCGAAGCGCTGTTCGCCGCCCGGAAGCGAAGATACCATTACGGTGTATTCATACTTTTCGTATATCTCTCTTATGATATCCGAAGCAGACATATACATGGCTTTTCTTCTGAATTCATCAAGCTCATCGGTAAGAGATGTGATCTTTTCTTTAAGTGCAGGATCGTCCCCTTTTAATACATACAGATACAGACTGTCGATGAGACGCCTTTTTTTGGGTGAAATGATCCTGATCTTTGCGATCTCTTCCTGAGTGAAACCTCCGATATACGAGTTGAGCACGCTCAAAAGAGGCAGATCCTGTCTCGGATTGTCGATGACGGTTAAGAGATTTAAGATAAGCTGAACTTCCCACGCACTGTAATATCCTGCTTTTGATATAACATATGCGGGAATATTCTCATCCTTAAGTGCTTTCTGATAAATAACATCCTTTCCGCCGTTCATTCCACGCATCAGAATCGCAATATCGGAATATTTGATATCACGCATTTCGTTGTCTTCGGTGTCGAAGACCTGCATTTTACTGTCGATGAGTTCACGGATCTTTCCTGCCACAATCCTGGCTTCGATCTCATCCACTAAAAGATTTTTAAAAATATCGTTCTCTTCAAATTCAAATCTGTCGAAGTACAAAAGTTCAGGCCTGTTGTCGCAGCCTGATGCGGGATAATCTTTTTTACCGAGATACAGTCTGGCCCTGTCATCGTATTTAACTCCGCCGACTTCTTCCTTCATGCATCTTTCAAAGATATAATTAACCGCATCGATAACTTCTTTTCTGCTTCGGAAGTTATATGTCAGATTGATCCTCTCGCTGTTTGTTAAGTTTTCTTTTTCATACTCGCTGCATCTTTCGATAAAGATCCTAGGTTCGGCATGACGGAAGCGGTAGATGCTCTGCTTTACATCACCTACCATAAATCTGTTTCCTTTTTCGCCTTCTCCTCTTGATACGGTCGAAAGGATCGTCTCCTGAACTTCGTTTGAATCCTGATACTCGTCTATCATTACCTCATCGAAGTAGTCTTTGTAGCTTTCTGCGGTCTCAGTCGGACTTCCGTCTTCATTCACAAGGATCTGAAGTGCCATATGCTCCATGTCCGAAAAGCTGATGATGCCTTTGTCACGTTTTTTCGTATCAAAGAGCTTCATGTACGAAATGACAAATCTTATAAGCGAATTGGTTATGATGATCCCTTCTTTGAAAAGGGATTCAAATCCGCTTTCATCGGCATAATGAAGATTCTTTTTCAGTTCATCAAGAATTCCCTTTGCATAGGCATTCTTTCTGTCTGCGATCATCTTTAATTCCTGTTCTTCGGGCGAAAACTTTTTCGCACCGTAAGAAAGCGTGATCGGTTTATGCAAAGTAAAAGCTCTCATACGGTATCTGAAATCTCCGTCCAAAAGACCCTCGATATAGGATATCTCATCGCATGCTTTGTCATAATGCTTTTTAAGAACGCTTCCTTCGGTTAAGTCCCTCATTTCCACATTTGCTTTTAATGCTTCTTTAAGGAATTTGTCCTCATAGTCTTTTAAACCATACATTACATCCGATGCCCAGAAATCTTCGTTCTCATCCCTGATGAAAGACTCGAGCCTTTTGTAAGGATCGGGCATACTGTCAACAGCACCCGCGATACCTGTGACAAGTTCCATGAAACCGCCAAACTTACCCTTGGGAGCGTAGATCTCGACAAGGTTTAAAAATTCCTGCTTTCCTTCCTTGAAAGCCTCTTCAACGGCTTCTTCAAAAGCGTCTTCCGAGAGCTGCTTTATCTCTCCTTCGGTTCCGATAGTAAAAGCGGGGTCGAGTCCGATCTCCTCAAAATGATTCCTGAGAATATAGAGACAGAAGCTGTCAATGGTCGTTATCTGTGCAGTATGAAGGATCGCGATCTGCTTTCTGATGATCGGATTCCCGGGATTCTTCTTTAATTCCTCGCGAAGTTTCTTACCTATACGGTCTCTCATCTCTCTTGCGGCCGCATTGGTAAATGTAACTATGAGCATCCTGTCCACAGATGATAATTTCTTCGTTTCGTCACCCGCATCGGGGCAGACCTTCCTTATGATCCTCTCTGAAAGGACCGCGGTTTTTCCGCTTCCTGCAGCCGCCGAAACTATTAAGTTTTTATCTCTTGAATCGATTACTTTTTTCTGTTCGTCTGTAAAACCCATTTTTTATACCTTTAAACGAAATCTACTGCTCGGCATCTTCATCCGCATCTTCCGTTTTCTCTCCGATAACCCTGTATTCATATCCTTTGATCTTCGGATCGAATCCGCATACTCCCTTAAGTGCACAGTAATCGCAGGCCGTTGCCTTCTTCTGAAGCGTCGGATTGATATCTATACTGCCGGCTAATATTGCATCGGAGAGTTCCAGTGCTTTTTCTTCCGCAGTATTTAACATTGCGTTGAAATCTTCTATCGAATAAACCTTTGAATTGCTGTCCGGTGTGTTGTCTTTTTTCTTTGTGATCTTTACAACTTCCGATTTTACTCCGGGTTCACTTAATGCCTCATCAAGGCTTTGCATGATCTTTTCATCATTGACGATCGCCCCTTCCGGAACAAGAATTTTCCTTATCGCTGCCTCGGTATTATCCCTGTCGTCAACAAAAGGATCATCGATCGCGTAATATAGCATAGCCGCAGGAAGGACATTTTTGCCGGGATATCTCTCTTTGACGGTTTCGATCGCATTCTTCATATATATCGCAAGCTGTAAGGACAGACCTTCCTTGATCATTTCGGGATCGAGCGTTCGTCTTGAAGATTTGTAATCTAGGATCTTTACGTACTTATTGCCTGAATCATCGCTGTAGATATCCATTCTGTCTATCTTTCCGCGAAGTCTTACGTTATGTCCTTCGTATTCTTTTTCAAATCTTTCCTCATATCCTTCGGGCCTGTATTTTCCTTTGGAGAGCTGGAATCCGAGAGTTTTGGCGGTACGCTTCATGATCCTCGAAAGCTGTGTCGCATAATACGCAGTCTTCTCATCCGAGCGAAGCAGATCCCCGTCATAATCGTTTGTCAGACGCTCAACCGCAAGGTCTATCTCTTTTTCCATGTATCCTTCATCTGCATTCGAGAAATCCAGACCTTTCTTAAAAAGATCTTTTCCGACATTCTCCAATACATTATGGGCAAGAGTACCCATATCCGCATATTCGAGTCCGTACTCTTCTCTCTCGCTCAGTTCAAGGCCGCATCCAACGAAATGTGCATATCTGCACAGAGCGAACTGCTCAAGTGTCGAGATCGAGACATTTAGAAGTTCACCGTAAAGTGCTTTGGCCGTTTCTTTTTCAAGCGGCACGGGCGAATATTCCCTGAATGAATTTTCTATGATCTTTTCGCACCACTCTTTTCCGCCTTCGATGCCTTTTAGGATCGCCATGTTTTCGAAAAGCTTCTTCTCGCTGTCTGCATCGGTAAGACCGGAAACATACATGCCCATAAGACGGGCGGTATCTTCCTTTACATCCGCGATAAACAGTCTCCTGCCGCTGTCTTTCTTTTCTTTCTTAACTTCCAGTCCCGTGTACATATTCTTAAGCACTTCTATAAGATACGACGGAACAAGGCTCTCTCCCTTTCCGCCTATCGTTGCATAGGAAAGGAAAAGTTTATCCGTGGGCTTTGTAAGATTAAGATAAATATAGAGCTGTTCGATATATGCAAGTTCGTCGTTTGTCGGTGCAAGTGTACATTCGGCTTCATTCTTTAATTCTTCCTTATCGGGCACGGAAAGAAGACCGCCTCCCGTTCCGGATTTGGGAATATTGCCGTCATTTACTCCGACGATGAAAAGTTCTTTTATTTCTTTAAGTCTGGTTCGCTGCATGTCACCGACAAGAAGCGAATCCACGGTCTGCGGAAGAACTCCGACACGGATCTCCGAGAAACCGACCTTTAATATGTCAGAGAATTCTTTTATAGTGTAGTCTTCATCACCCATAAGATCGGTGAGCTCATCGAATACTTCAATGACACTGTTGTAAACGCTGCCGTATTCCATCGCCTCGACGGTTCTGTGTTCCTCTTTGAGCATTGCACTCATGTCGGACATTTTCTCCGCTATATTTCCTGCTTCGAGGATATCGTATATATCTTTTACCCAGGCGGAGAGCTTACGCTTTTTATCAACGTACTTTATGATCTCTTCAAAAATTCCGAAGAAGCGTTTTCTTAATTCGTTGACCTCTTCCAGACTGCCTTCTATCTTCTTCTGCTCTTCGCTCGGATATACGAAGTCCGTCTTCCATTTTGCGATGCCTTTGATGCCTCTCGCATAAATGTAATTTTCAAGCAGGTCGATCTCTTCGTCTTCAAAAGGCGAAATACCCGTTCGAAGCATTTTGAGAACATCTTCTATCCTGAATTTGTTCTTTACGATCTCGGTGATCGAAAGGATGTATTTTACGAGCGTGTTGTTGGCAATGCTTCTGTTGGCATCCATATAGTAAGGGATATTGTATCTTTCGAGATATTTCTCGAGAGTCTTCTGATACTTCGTCATATCCGCACATATCACAGCAACGTCACGGTATCTGTAATTGTTGGCCTTTATCTCTCTTAATACCTTTTCGCAAAGTTCATGGCACTCGCTGTCGATATCCGTACATCCCGATAATTCAATGGCGCCCGAAGATTGAATCGGATCCTCACCTTTTCTGAAAAGATTCTTTTCAAGATATGCGAGTTCCGGGTTGTTCTTATGCCTGTAGTTTTCAGTGCATCTTACTTCTTTTAAGATCTCGACGCTTCCCTCGCAGGCACGCTTTAAGGATGCGATATTCTTTCTCGTAAGGTCGAAAAGAAGATTGTCTTTGTCTTCGGTATAAGGATCTTCTTTTAAATCGTTTTCAAACGGGAAAGTGATGATGACTTCTTTTGCTTTCTTGGCGATGGCAACGATGGCTTTTATCTGGATGGGTGTAAAGCCCGTAAAACCGTCAAAGAATACGATGCTCTTTTCGATCTTTTTGGACAGAGGAAGCCTTTCCACGAACATATCGAGGATCTCTTCCCTGGTAATATACTTTTCTTCGCACTCTTTTAAGAAAACCTCGTATAAAAGCTTTAGATCCGAGAGTTTCTGTTTAAGCGCGATCGAACGGCACTTGTCTTTTATCCCGTCGAGTTCGTCGGGGCTTACGTTATACTGCATGAATTCGGACAGAACGGATTTGACCTCGCCGCTCCAGCCGGCGTTGTCCATACCCTTTGAAAGAACGCGAAGATCGCTCTTTATCTTTGTTGCCCCTCTCTTTATAAGAAGGCACTTGCCGGTATCGTCGAGAAGCATTCTCTTTGGCTGTCCGACTTCCTCGAACACTTTCCTCGGGAGTCTCGAAAAGCTTAGGACATCTATATTCAAAATACCGCCGTCGGGATGGGAATTGGCCATCTGCCACTGCGTCTGCATGGTAAACTGATCGGGCACGATGATAAGGACATTGTTCTTTCTGTCCTCTTTCGCTATCCTGATCGCCTGCTCTTTGACATATTCACTTTTTCCGCTTCCCGAACCGCCGAGAACAAACTGTAAAGCCATGTTTTGATACCTCATTTATGGTCTTAATTCACTCTTTATGATATCATTTCTATTATACAATATTTTAAACCTCAAATGTGTTTAAATCCTTTTTCAAAAAACCGTCATTATGTACTAAAAGGACCCGATCCTTATGAAGATAAATATCGTAAACATCGACAAAACCGAAGATTACCGCGAAGGATGCAAAGATACTCTGTTTGTAACTTCAAACCGTAAAGTCGCGGATCATTTGACTTCCAAAGGCGAAGCAGTCTGTATATGTGTGTGTGATGAGGAGCAACTGCCCGCCTTTGAAGGTTATAAATATTTTATCACAGAAGGTGTCCAGGATATCGGACATATGGAAATGGTATACTGTCATACGATGAACATACCGTATGTGATCGCCGAATCCGAAGACCTCATGATCCGAGAGGAAACTTTGGAAGATCTGGCCAAAATATATGAATTATACGAGGATGAAGACTGCCAAAGATTCCTCGAACCTCTCCCCGAGATCCCTGACGGTCCCTCACAGGACGAAAATGCACTTACAGCCGCTTCCCGTTTCGAATCCGTAAAGAATTCCTATATGTTTAACGGTTACGGAATGTGGATCATAGAAAGAAAGTCGGACGGCGCTTTTTTAGGCAGGGCCGGCTTTGAATATGTCGACGACGATACCGTTTCGATCGGCTTTGCCATTGCTAAAAACGAAAGAAAAAAAGGCTATGCATATGCTGCATGCCTTTTATGTATAGATTATCTTAAAGATGTCAGACCCGAGCTTAAGGTAATCGCCAAGTGCGATCCCTTAAACTTTGCATCCAAAGCTTTGATCGAAAAGCTTTCCCTGCCTCTTTATGAGTGCTGATATTATTTGTCTTTGTAAAGCAGACCGAATGTTCCGGGGCCGCAGTTAACGGCGATGGAAGCACAGGCCTGTTCGAAGTAGATCTCGTCGAACTTCATCTTCTTATCGATATAGTTTCTTATCCAGTCCATATCTTTTTTGCTAAGTCCCACATATGTTACAAAAAGTATCGAATTATCAATCCTTGAGGTATTTGCAAGGCAGGAATTGATATAGGCTTTCCATGCGCTTCTTGAAGATCCGAAGTAGATCTTTCCGAGTTTCATCTTACCTTTTCTGAGTACGAGAACGGGACGTCCCATAAGTGATTTTACAAGGTTTGCAGTCCTTGCGTTAACCTGGTGCGCCCTTGCAAGATAATCGAGGTTGTCCACAATGAAACTTGTATGAACCTTGCTCTTAAGCTTTTCGAGTTCTTCCATGATATGCTTGGGTCCCATTCCGTTCTCGGCCATTTTGCAGGCTTCGAGCACAAGGATACCCTGTCCGCTCGACAAGTGGCCCGAATCGACAACGAATACGTTTTCAAAAGCCTTTGCAGCTTCGATCGCATTCGGACATCCGCTGTTTTCTATCTTTGAGGAGATCGAGATATGGATGATATTGTTAGCGTATGAAAGCTGTTTTGCAAAGAACGTTTCGTGTTCCTTGGTCTCGGGTCCCATGGGGAAGATCTCGTTGTTGGTGTTTTCCATGTATTTGATAACACCTGCGGTATCGATCTCGGTTCCGTCCTTGAATGTTCCGGCATTTGTACGGACCATGTGGGGAAGAAGGGCGATGCCGTATTTTTCGATGAGTTCGGAAGGAATGTCAGCAACGGATTCCGTGGATACGGCAACCATTTTTCTCTTTTCCTTTGACTGCATCCAGGAGATCGTCTCTTCTATGATCTCGCCGTCGTTACCCATAACCTTGACCATATCTTTGGGAAGATGTCTGAAGAGTTCTTTTTCAAGTTCTTCGCCAGTTACGGGTTTTACAAGATATCCGTCAAAAGCTTCCTTTGCATAAAGCTCTCTGTTTTCCTCATCGGCATTTGCCGTAAGGATGACGATCTTACTCTCACGGCTTGAACCGCCGATCTGTTCTCTTATCTGTTTTTTACATTCGATACCGTCCATTTCAGGCATAAGATGATCCATGAAAATGACGTTGTATTCGATGTTCTGAGTCTTCTTTAAAGCAGCCTTGCCGCTCGTTACGGTGTCGATGATGACCTTTGTATCTCTTAAAAGTTTCTTTACTACCATGAGGTTTGCTTCGTTGTCGTCGACAACGAGCACTCTCACTTCGGGAGCTTCGAACTTCTGCTTGTACTCGCTCTTCTTGCCGTATCCGTGCTTCTTTTCGAAATCATATTCACCGATGAGGCTGTCGTTAACTCTCTTCTGAGGGATCTCAACGATAAATGTCGAGCCCTTGGTATATACGCTGTTAACGGCGATCTTACCGCCCATCAGATCAAGGAACTGCTTAACGATCGAAAGACCCAGGCCCGTACCTTCGATATGGTTCGTGGTATCTTCGTCAACTCTCTTGAACGCGCTGAAAAGATAAGGGATGTCTTCCTTTTTGATACCGATTCCGGTATCGGCTACAGTGTAGATGATGTTTATCGTATCGTCATCAATCTTTTCGCACTGAACGGTCAGTGAGATGGAGCCTTCCTTGGTGTATTTGATCGCGTTGTTCAATATATTTATGAGGATCTGTTTGATCCTGACTTCATCACCGATGAGTTCGGCGGGAACATCGGGAGAGATATTGATCTTAAAATCAAGATTCTTTTCCTTGGCTCTTATCCAGAGCATTCCGACAAGGTCTGAGAGCATGTTTCCGGTGTGATAGGGTGCGATCAGAAGATGCATCTTACCGGATTTGAATTTGGACATATCCAGGATATCGTTAATAAGGTTAAGCAGGAGTTTTCCGGCAGACCTTATGTTTACGGCGTCTTCAACTACTTCGTCGCTTATGTTCTCACGAAGGATCATTTCGTTTAAGCCGATGATAGTGTTGATGGGTGTACGGATCTCATGGCTCATGCTCGAGAAGAACTGATTCTGCGAAGCGTTGAGCATTTCGATCTCTTTTTTCTGTTCCTCGGTACGTTTTTTCTCCTTGGCGAAAAGGCTTATCTCAAGCGTAACCATGATGCTTGTCGCGATACCGATCATTACGAGGGAAATGTATGAGAAGATAACGCCCCATTCTCTCGTCGTGGGAACGATCCATTCGGGATGGAAAAGATCGACGTAATAGCAGGCCGTTCCTATCAGAAGCTCGCCGATAAGAAAGGCGATCCTTGTCTTTCCGTTAAGCAGGATGCTTATCATGATAATGATGTAGACAAACCATATCGGACAGTCACCGTTGATACCGCCGCCGTTTATAAAAGAGATGGGCAGGAAAACGTATCCCAGACCGAAGCATATGAATGCTGCGCCAAAGCCCACAACTTTCTTTTTTACCGTGATCAGACATACAAGGAATATCGCTATCATGGCAAAGAGCAGAAGCAGTTTGTCATAAAGGATATCATCCAAAAGGATGACTTCGATCAGATCCACGCCGAGGATTATCTCCGTAACAAGTACGTTTAAGACAAAAAGGCGCTGTCTTATATCTATGTCGTTATTAAATAATTTATCGCGTAATCCTTCTTTTTTCATTGAAACGACTCCATAAAGTCCATTGGTTTATTTGCCTTCTCCGGCCTCAAATTCGAATACTTCTTCTTCCGTAAATTCAGCGGATTCAAACTCGAATATTCCCTGTTCCTCATCTTCCATTCCGTCGGGTTTGAATTCAAGGATCTCTCCGTCGCCGGACTGAACGTTTTCATCGAGGAGCAGAAGTATCATTTCGCTGATCTCATCGTAGTCTTTCATGACACGGATGTGATTTTCGGCGATGTATTTTTCGTCCTTGCTCTTTGCGGCCTTTTCAAGCTTTAACGCTTCTTCGGAAAGACTCATGGCGCCGATCATCTTGGCCGTGCTCTTTAAAGCGTGAACGATGATCTCGTAATTGCCCCAGTCCTTGTCTTCGAAGTACTTTCCGAGTGCGGGTTTCTTTTCCGATGCTTCGTTTGCAAACTGCAAAAGAAGTGTGGAATAAAATTCTTCGTCACCGAGGCAGTATTTCAATCCGGCTTCGGTGTCTATTCCGCTTTCCGCAAGCTTTTCGGTAAAGGGAACATCCTCTTCCTTTTTACCATTTTCAGCTTCTGCAGCCGATTCTTTTGCGGCTGCGTTTTTATCCTCTTCATCGTCGAATTCGTAGGAAATGCTCGATTTGGGAAGAACCTGTTTGAGCACACGCTCGAGTTCTTCGATCTCGATGGGCTTGGATACGAATCCGTCAAAGCCCTCTGATAAGAACATCTGCTTTGCGGAACTCATGGCATTTGCGGTAAGTGCGACGATCGGGATATTGTTTGCAAGACCGAATGAATCCGAACGGATCCTCTTCATCGCTTCGACACCGTCCATGCCGCCCATCATGTGGTCCATGAATATAATGTCGAAAGTTTTCTCGCGGCAGATATCTATGGATTCCTGACCGGAAGTTACGGTGGATACGATCATGCCGTATCTTCTGAAGATACTCTTTGCAACGACAAGGTTCATGGGCTCGTCGTCGACAACGAGCGCTCTCACTCCCTGGCAGCGAAGCTTTCCGGCTCCTTTTTCTTCGGAATTGATGCTTGTGTTAAGCACTGATACTACGGGGAAGCAGTAGAAAGGCTTCTCCATTATTCTCGCACGTGACTTTGAAGGAAGTTCGAAGTCTGCATTGGCCACAACGACTACGATCATTTCTTTTGCAAGCTCTTCCATCAGTGCGATGTTTGCACAGTACTCTTCCTCGCCGACAAAGAGATGCGTCATGTGAAGCGAACCTTTAAGTCTCCTTAAGTTGTCGGCATTGTCAACTCTGTGCATCTGGATACCCAGACCGTTAACGATATTGAGTACCATTGAGTTATAGTATTCACGAACAACGGGGTTCGGGAATTTTTCGAAATGTAAGAATGCGCCGAGGCAGAGTTCTTCGGGCTTTGCTACGGACATACAGCTTGTCTCGTCAACGACCGTCTGGGGAAGGCTTACATGGACCGTTGTTCCCACATCGGGTTTACTCTTGATGATCATAAATCCGCCAAGCAGCGAAACAAAACCGGATACGATCGAAAGGCCGAGGCCCAGACCGCCGCCGAATCTCGCTCTTCCGGAATCGGCCTGATAGAATCTCTCGTATACTCTCTCGAGTTCTTCTTCGGTCATACCTATACCGGTATCCGTAACTTCGATGGAAAGATTTACGCCGTATTCCATTTTTTCGGATGAGATACGAACGTAAACACCGCCTTCGTGTGTGTATTTTAATCCGTTGGAAATAAGTGCTCTAAGGATCTTTTTAAGCTTTGCCGCATCGGAATTCATTACCGAAGGGATCGAAGGATCGACATCGATGACAAGCTCAACGTCTTTTGATTTGTATTCCCTGATCTCCGTTACCAGATCGTTGAAAATGGACGAGAGCATATAGTCCTCGTTGTTGATGACTATATTGTTTCTGTCGATCTCGGAATAGTCCAGGATATCGCCAATCTGCTCGGCAACTTTTCTTCCGGCGTTTCTTACGGCTACCATGTCGCGGCGGATCTCTTCGTTGTTTTCCTTGTCAATACAGATACCGGAAAGACCGATGACCGCATTGACGGGAGTACGAAGTTCATGCGAAACGTTTGCAAGGAAATCGTTTAATCTGTCGGTCGCATCCGTGAGCATGATGATCTCGTCTTTTGACTTGCCGAGAACCTGTGCCCATTTATCGATGATCGTACGGCAGAACCAGCCGACAAGGAAGATGACAAGACAGTGCATGGCTATCCTGCTTATGACGAGCGAATTGAATTCTTCCCTTGCCACTATCATCTGACCGATCGAGTAGCCCATGGTAATGTAATATGTGATCATGGAAAAAACAATGAGTTTTTCCTGTCCGGTCATCGTATAGAGCACCATGATGGCAGCCATTACGATGGCCAGATCGAATCTGCTTGTAGGGTGGATTCCGTAAAAGAAATAAGAAACAAGCATCAGGATGGCATAGAAGATCATCCTGATGTTCGGATGTACGAGCTGACGGATGTGGATAAGCCAGCTTGCTGCGATTCCGAGTATGATCGGGATCAGAGCCCACTTTTCCCAGCCCATCAGAAAAGTTTCTACCGACAGGATAGTCGCCAGAATTGTATATCCGATAAGAAGCATCAGATGTGATGCCTGAAAACTGTCATTTAAATCACTGTAGTCTTTCTTGTTTTTCATCCTGCTTTTCCCTCAGAGTGTAGTCCTTGTCTTCTTTGATGATTTCCAGCATGATATCCGCATATTTCGGATCAAACTGCGTTCCTCTGCCTTTTTCGATCTCTTCGTAAACAGTGTCCTGAGAAAGAACGCCTCTGTAGCTTCTGAAGCTGGACATGGCATCATACGCATCCGCAACTGCGATGATCTTGGCGGATTCGGCTATTTCATCCCCTGCAAGTCCTTCGGGATAGCCCTTTCCGTCATATCTCTCATGATGGAATTTTGCACCGAGTGCAAGGTTGGGATCTTCCTTGATGTTTTCAAGGATATGCGCGCCCATAACAGGATGTTTTTTCACCATCTCGTATTCATCGTTCGAAAGAGTGTCCGGTTTGTTGATAACGGCATCGGGAACACCGATCTTTCCGATATCGTGAAGAAGACCCATGATGTAGATCTCTTCCTGTTCTTTTTCGGGAAGACCTGCTCTCTTTGCGATCTCTTTGGAGTATTCGGCTACTCTCTGTGAATGACCGTTGGTGTAATTGTCTTTTGTATCGATAGCAACAGCGAGTGACTCAACAAGGTGAAGGAAAAGGTTCTTGTTTTCCCTTGTCTTTTCTTCAACTTCGCTGGAAAGCTGTTTCTGAAGTGTGATAAGTTCCAAAAGATGGCTTACTCGAAGCATAAGGATCTCAGGTACGAAAGGCTTTTTGATAAAGTCCATTGCGCCCATGGCAAGTCCTCTGCTCTCTGCTTCGGAACTCTCGTCTGCGGTAAGGAAGATAACGGGGATCCTTCCTGCCTCTCCTTCTCTCTGTCTTAACTGTGAAAGTGTCTCGAAACCGTCAAGTCCGGACATCTTGATATCAAGAAGGATAAGGTCCGCTCTCGCATCGGGATTGTCGAAATAATCAAGAAGTGCCTGACCGGATTTAAGCGCGATAACATGGATGCCGCCGGAGCTTAATACTTTTCCGGCTACCTGAAGGTTGATGGAATCATCATCTACGATGATAACCTTTTTATCCTTCTTCATGAGGTGTGATTCGCTTTCCTGACCGATGAATTCGGTTTCGTAAGTGATCACAAGATTGCCTTTGTAAGCCTCATGCCATTTGTCGATGATGTGGCTTAATACTTTCTTGATCGAATCCTCTCTGATGTCTGTAAGAAGAACAAAATACTGGTTGTATCTGTTTCTCATGAGAATATCCGATTTTCTTAAGGATTTTCTCACGTGATTGCCGAACTCGTCGCAGCCGTCCTTGAATTCCTTGTCGGAAACGGCGTCGGATTTATTGAGCGTGAACAAAATCTTGCAGGCACCGAGGTGGTGTCTCATTATGTATCTGATAACGTATCTGTAAACATGGGAAAAAGCGTCCGAATCAAGCTGAAGCGCAACGTTCGGGATGTTTCTTTCTCCGAGGATCTCGGAAAGGGACTGAATGTCGAGTTCCGTTACGTTCATCTCGTCCTCAGTGAAAGATTCGGCACAGAATAAGCTGTATCCGTGCTTGCCGTTTTTCTTGACGCTGTATAAAGATTTATCCGCAAATTTAAGGAGCGAGTTGTAATCGTTGCCGTGTCTGGGCACGAAAACAGCACCTACGGATGCACCGAGAGGAATGCTCATATCGGGGCCCATAAGTTCTTTTGCGGAAGCCGTTAATTTTTCGTTTAAGAGTTTTGTGATCTCGGCAACCTGCTCTTCGGTATCGACTCCTGCAGCGAAAGAAACGAATTCGTCGCCGCCGATCCTTCCGCATTTGCTGCCTTCGGGAACGATGTCCTTAATGATGTTTGCGAACGAAATGAGCACTTTGTCGCCCATCTCGTGACCGTAGATATCGTTAACGAGCTTAAACGAATCGAGGTCGATCATCATAAGACATCCGTTTACGGAAGTACATACGGATGAAAGTACCGTACCTGTTGCCGCCTTGTTCAAAAAGCCCGTAAGTTTATCAGTATTTGCCTCGTTCTTAAGGCTTATCATCTCTTTCTGTTTGGAAACGATATTGTCGATCCTTCGAAGTAAAACTTCGGGATTGAAAGGTTTTCTGATATAGTCCGATACGCCCATTTCGAAACCGCGGCTCTCGGTATTTGTATCTTCATCGGCGGTCAGGAAAATAACCGGTGTTTCACCGAGTCCTTTTTCGCGTTCCATGGCACGCAGTAATTTTAACGTCTCAAAGCCGTCCATCTCAGGCATTTTTATGTCAAGAAGGATCAGATCGGGAATACCTTTGTCTCTGATGTAATCAAGCAAAAGTTTTCCGGACTTAAGCGCCGTAACCCTCATATTGTTTTTGCTTAAGATGTGGCCCGCCATCTGCAGATTTGCGGTATCATCGTCTACGACAATAATCCACTTAGTCATGATTATTTCCTCTCAATACTAATAATTTTCCCCATTTTTACACTATTTTCATTTCGTCCGTTTATTCGTCGGACAGTTTAACCGAGTTTTTTCCGTAATATCCGGACATACCCAGGTTTTCCCAGTTTGAAGGATCGTCTGTGATATCGCTTACGTAAAGATAAAAAGGCTTTACCGAATGAGGCTTAAGCACTGCATCCGTTACGCTTTCGTCTTCAAGAATCGCAAGCCTTTCCATGTTCTCGTTCCAGAAAGCACCCGCATGTCCGTAGTGAAGATACTCGAATGCGGTGTAACTTGTGATGGTGCCGAGCTTCTTAACAAACGCCGGCTGCAAAAGAACGAGTGCGTAACATACGACGATCATGGCGATCGATAAAGGCAGATCTTTTTTGTCTTTTAAAAATCTTTTTCTCACAAAACCGATGATATAGGCTTCGTTAAAAAAGAGAAGTATCTGCCATGTTTCTTTTATAACGTTATGCGTTCTGGACAACCCCTCGTTGCCCATACCGTAATAACTCGATGTAAATCCCGAAGCTATGATGCCGATCGACAAAAGCACCACAAGGTACGGGTATTTAAACTCAAAATCCGTTTTCGAAACGATGTTCCAGAGAATCGGGATCATCATTAAGAAAAGCACTATCGTGAAGAAATCCGTCCACGTAAAAGAGAATACAAAGAAACTCTTAAACGAAAGGAGGACCGACTTTACGGGGCCAAGTCCCGCATAGTACGCTTCCCTTGTCCTGTTGCCGGGTGCCGTGACATTTATTATGATCGCTATGATCAATGTCACTATCGAAGGGAGCATGATAAGCGCTTTTTTCTTTTTTGCGATGAGCATTATCACAAAAAGGCTTACCGAAGCGGTTCCGGCGATCAGCACTGTCGAATAATTCGATCCGCCGATCTCTACGGAAAGGATCAGGCTTAAGATGCAAAGCAGTACTTTAAGCGCCGTCGACTTTGTCCTTAAGATATTGATATACACCGACACAAGAAGGAAGAACGAGCACTGTGCGAACGTGTAATGCACCGCTGCGTTATACCAGTACAGTGCGCCGGGCACGGTATACATTCTCTCCACCATGATCATGGAAAGCACGCTTCCCATGATGAGCGCGTAACTCTTTTTATTCTTCAAAACGCCGCACACTAAGGAAAACGACAACGTAAAGACCGAAGCCGTTATCATAAAGATCATTATGGCGGGTACGAGTTTGTAGAACCGGTAATTGGCTACGCTCGGAAACGTCGACATAAGGAAAATACTTGAAAACGTTCCCTGCCAGGTCTCGTACGATTCCTTTACCACATCGAAGCCGGCTTTCAGTGCCTGAAGGTACGAGCCGGTCTCGACATATACCCTGTGCGGTATTCGTCCGAAAGAAAAATCATCGGCCTTCATGAAATTGTATTTCCCGAGATAAACCGTCGGGATCAGAAGAATGATGTATACAATAAGCGTAAAAGCCGCAATATATCTTTCATCCGTGCTCTTTAAGAATGCGAGCAGTTTGTTTTGTTCTTTATCTTTCATCTTAGTAAAGAGTAATTTTGATTACTCCCCTTTCGAATGCGGGCGGCGTAACGGTCTGAACCGTTTTGGGACTCATAAGATCCCTGTGGTAAAAATGAATGTGACCCGCCATTATAAGATCGGTCAGTCCGTCTTCTTTTGAAACAAAATCTATGAGCTTCGAGGTCGCTTCGTTCGGAAGATTGGCATGTTCTCCCATGAGGACCCTCGAATAATCAAGATATGCAGAACCCCAGACGTCATTGGTCCGAAGCAGAAGGTCCGAATCGCCGTATGTCGGAACGAACGGAACATGCTGTGCGATGATAACGGGTTTACCGTCTTTTTCAAGATCAGCTATCGCTTCCCCGACTTCATTGCAGACCTGATTGTTGCAGTCATCCAAAAGCAGTAAGTTAAAGTGATCGAATCTTTCGATATTGTAAGCACTTCTGTCGCTTCTGACAAAATCATATCTTTTTCTGATCTCTTCGTACTCATCTGCCGAGGCAAATTCGCCGTTTATCAAAAGATCGTGATTGCCCATCAGAAGATAGTAAGGACATGAAAGCTTATCCGCTTCTTTCTTAAAATAATCGATGGAAGCGCAGGTGGCTTCGTCCGTAATGTCACCGCCGAAAACCACCAGGTCGGGATCTTCTTTTCTCACATAGTCCATGACGATCGAAAAGTTCTTTTCCGAACCCTTGGAATCCCTGATGAATTCCTGATATCTTTTATCACAGATCTCTTTTGACTCTTTATCCCTGTCATCGCAGAGACATATGTGCGAGTCGGCCACAAAGAATATGGTAAACGGTTCATCAAGACCGTCTATATCTATTTTCTCTTCGTAAACGACAACCTCTTTTTTCATCAGCGAACGGATCTTTGCATAGCCCTTCTGAGGGATCTTAAGTACCGATAAAAAGGCCAGTATCCCGCAGATCATCGTGATGATAAGAAGTATCGTTCTTCTTTTATCATTCTCTATCATTTCACTAACATTTTTGTTCTTAAAAACAGACAAAAACCCATATTTAATGATATAAAAATATCGCTTGAATGTCAATTGTAGGACTAGCCAAGAGCCACCCTTTTTAAAGACTTTTTTGCACAAAAAAATCCGGCTCTTTCGAACCGGATTTTATGTATGGATTTTAGATTATAAAGATACGTGATCAAGCTTCCAGATCTCGTCAACATACTGCTTGATGGTACGGTCGGAAGTGAACTTTCCTGAGCATGCAACGTTCATCATTGCCATGTAAGCCCATCTCTTCTTATCCATGTAAGCTTCTTCGACTCTCTTCTGAGCTGCCGCATATGACTTAAAGTCCTTAAGGATGAAGTATGTGTCGGCCTTGCTTGTGCTTAATGTATTGAGAAGTGAGTTGTAAAGAGGTCTGAAGAGCTCTGTATCTTCGGCATATGTACCGTTGATGAGCTGCATGAGGACCTTTCTTACATCGGGATCGTTGTTGAAGATCTCCATGGGATCGTATCCGCCGTAGTTTTCGAAACGGATTACTTCGTCGGATGAAAGACCGAAGATAAATGCGTTCTCTTCGCCGACTTCTTCAACGATCTCTACGTTTGCACCGTCCATTGTACCGATCGTTACGGCACCGTTTAACATGAACTTCATGTTACCTGTACCGGATGCTTCCTTGGATGCAGTAGAGATCTGCTCGGAAACGTCTGCTGCCGCAAAGATGATTTCGGCATTTGATACTCTGTAGTTTTCTATGAATACAACCTTGATCTTTCCGTCGATGGACTTGTCGTTGTTGATAACGTCTGCAACGGAATTGATAAGTTTGATTGTAAGCTTGGCATTCTTGTAACCTGCTGCCGCTTTTGCACCGAAGATGAATGTTCTGGGGAAGAACTCTTTTTCGGGATGCTCTTTGATCTCATTGTAAAGATACATGATGTGAAGGATGTTTAAAAGCTGTCTCTTGTACTCATGAAGTCTCTTTACCTGAACGTCAAAGATGGATCTCGGATCAACATCGATTCCGTTGTGCTCTTTGATGTATTTTGCAAGTCTGACCTTGTTCTGATACTTGATGTTCATGAACTCGGCCTGAGCTTTCTTGTCGGATGCGTAAACCTTTAAGCCCTTGATCTGGGGAAGGTCCGTGATCCATTCGTCACCAACATGATCCGTTACCCAGTCTGCAAGAAGAGGATTGCCGTGAAGAAGGAATCTTCTCTGTGTGATACCGTTGGTCTTGTTGTTGAACTTCGCGGGATACATATCGTAGAAATCTTTCAATTCCTGGTTCTTTAAGATCTCGGTATGAAGTCTTGCAACACCGTTTACGGAATATCCTGCAACGATAGCGAGATGAGCCATCTTAACCTGTCCGTCGTAAACGATAGCCATCTTTGCGATCTTATCCTTGTTGCCGGGATATTTTGCTTCGATCTCGGCAATGAATCTTCTGTTGATCTCTTCCACGATCTGATAGATTCTGGGAAGTAATCTTGAGAAAAGTTCGATGGGCCATTTTTCAAGTGCTTCGGCCATGATAGTATGGTTGGTGTAAGCACATGTCTTTGTTGTTACTTTCCAAGCTTCGTCCCATGTAAGATAATACTCATCCATAAGTATTCTCATAAGTTCTGCGATAGCTACCGTAGGATGTGTATCGTTTAACTGGAATGTTACTTTCTCGTAGAACTTCTTTATGTCTTTGTGATTTCTCATATACTTTGCTACGGCTTCCTGAACCGATGCGGATATGAAGAAATACTGCTGTTTAAGTCTTAATTCCTTGCCTGCGTAGTGGTTGTCGTTGGGGTATAAAACTTCAACGATGTTTCTTGCAAGGTTTTCCTGCTCAACGGCTTTCTGATAATCACCCTTGTCGAAAGAGTCGAGTCTGAAGCAGTCAACGGGTTCTGCATCCCAGATACGAAGTGTGTTTACGATGCCGTTGCCGTAACCGATAACGGGATGATCGTAAGGAACTGCTTTTACTGCCTGGTAACCTTCCTGATAGTAGTGGTTACGTCCCTTTTCGTCTGTTCTTACGGATACATATCCGCCGAAACGTACTTCCTTGGTGTATTCGGGACGGCGAAGTTCGAAAGGATTGCCGTTGTCAAGCCAGTTGTCGGGAACCTCCACCTGGAATCCGTCACGGATCTCCTGCTTGAACATACCGTATCTGTATCTGATACCGCAGCCGTAAGCCGAATATCCGAGTGTTGCGAGTGAATCAAGGAAGCATGCCGCAAGACGTCCCAAACCGCCGTTACCGAGCGCTGCATCGGGTTCCTGATCCTCGATGACGTTGATATCGACACCGAGTTCTTCAAGTGCGTCTTTTGCGTCCTTGTAAGCCATTAAGTTGATCATGTTGTTGCCGAGTGCTCTACCCATAAGGAATTCCATCGAAAGATAATAAACCGTCTTGGGGTCTTCTCTTTCATATGCTTCCTGGGTCTTCATCCAGTAATCAACGATCTGATCCTTGATCGCATAGGATACAGCCTGGAACACCTGCTGGGGTGTGGCTTCATCCATATTCTTTCTGTAAAGTGTTCTTACGTTGTAAAGAACGCTTCTTTTAAACAATTCTTTGTCGAATGTGATAGTAGGCTTTTTAGCCTTGGGGATCTTAACCTTCTTGGGCTCTGCTTTCTTTGCAGCTGTTTTAGCGGGTGCTTTCTTTGCGGTAGCTGCCTTCTTTGCAGTAGTCTTTGCTGCGGTCTTCTTGGCGGGAGCCTTTGCTGCAGCCTTCTTAGCGGGTGCTTTGGCTGTTGTGCTTTTCTTTGCGGGTGCTGCTTTCTTAGCAGGTGCCTTAGCCGCTGTCTTCGCAGCTGTTGTCTTTGCTGCAGTTTTCTTTGCGGGAGCCTTTGCTGCCGGTTTGGCTGTTGCTGCTTTCTTTGCAGGCGCCTTGGCTGCCGTCTTTGTTGCAGCAGTCTTCTTGGCAGGTGCCTTGGCTGTTGCTTTTACTGCAGTCTTCTTTTCGGTCGAGGTTTTCTTAGCAGTTGACTTTGCAGTCTCTTTCTTTGCTGTTGTTTTCTTTGTTGCTGCCATCTTTCATTTCCTCCGTTTTTATCGGATATCCCAAATGCTCATCATCCGACTTTTTATGTATTCAAATCATTTTTTAGATCTTTTCGACACCGAGGCTTACTTTTTCGCCGTTGATGTTCCATTCCTTGGACAAAGCGGTTGTTGCATTGTAAAGAACTTCGTTAGCGAGTACCTTGCCTGCGATGGCTGCCTCGTTCTTCTTTACAACATCGGCAAGTTTGTCGTTGCCGTCGATGTAAACCTTGATGCGGTCCATAACTTCAAATCCGGAATCCTTACGCATTGTCTGGAGTTTGGAGATGATCTCGTTTACGCATCCTTCTTCGAGGAGTTCGTCCGTAAGGTTGGTATCAAGAACAACCGTTACATAGTTGTCTGCCTCTGTTACATAGCCTTCCTTCTGAGTCATCTCGATAAGGAGATCTTCCTCTGCGAGTGAAACTTCCGTACCTGCCACGTCGAACTTGATCGCACCGTTTGCCTTAAGTTCTGCCATAGCCTTGTTTCCGTCTACATTTGCAAGGTATTCCTTGATGCCTCCGAGCTGCTTGCCGTACTTGGGTCCGACAGTCTTAAGCTGGGGCTTGAAGTTGTATGTTGTAAGTTCGCTTACATCGTCTGTGAATGTAACCGCTTTTACGTTTAATTCATCCTCGATGATCTCTTTGTAGAATTCATCAAGTGTGAAGTCTGCCTTAACGAACATGTTGGCGATGGGCTGTCTGTTCTTGATAGCGGATGCATTTCTGCATGCACGGCCCATAACTACAGTCTTTAATACCGCATCCATGTTCTTTTCAAGCTCGGTATCGATCATCTTCTCATTAACTTCGGGGAAGTCGCAGAGATGAACGGAGATAGGTGCGTTCTTGTCGATAGAGCATACAAGGTTTCTGTAGATCTGCTCGCTCATGAAGGGAATCATGGGTGCTGCAGTCTTGGCGATCGTTACAAGTGCTGTGTAAAGAGTCATGTAAGCGTTGATCTTATCCTGCTCCATGCCCTTAGCCCAGAAACGCTCTCTGCCGCGGCGAACATACCAGTTACTCATCTCGTCAACGAAGTCGTCAAGTGCACGGCCTGCTTCGGGGATACGGTAGTTGTCGAGGTTTGTATCTACTTCTCTGATCGTTGTGTTAAGTCTTGATAAGAGCCACTTATCCATTACGGGAAGTTTGTCATAATCAAGTGTGTATTTTGTAGCATCGAATTCGTCAATGTTAGCGTAAAGTACAAAGAACGCATATGTGTTCCAGAGCGTACCCATGAACTTTCTCTGACCTTCAACAACTGTTGCGTCCGAGAACTTGTTGGGAAGCCAGGGAGCGGAGTTGGTGTAGAAATACCATCTGATGGCATCGGCTCCGTGCTTCTTTAATGCTTCGAAAGGATCTACGGCATTGCCTTTGGACTTACTCATCTTCTGTCCGTTCTCATCCAGCACGAGACCTAAAACGATAACGTTTTCATAAGGGCTCTTGTTGAAAAGAAGTGTGGACTCAGCCATAAGTGAGTGGAACCATCCTCTTGTCTGGTCAACAGCCTCGGAGATGAACTGTGCGGGGAACTGTGACTCAAAAAGCTCCTTGTTTTCGAAAGGATAGTGATGCTGTGCAAAAGGCATTGCACCGGAGTCAAACCAGCAGTCGATAACTTCGGGAACTCTGTGCATATCTTTTCCGCAGTCGGGACACTTTATGGTAACGGTATCGATATAAGGACGATGAAGTTCGATCTTGTCAGCGTCTGCGATGCCGCTCTTTTCTTTTAATTCTTCTCTGCTTCCGATACATTCGAACTTGCCGCATTCGCATTCCCAGATGTTAAGAGGAGTACCCCAGTAACGGTTTCTGGAAATAGCCCAGTCCTGAATGTTCTCAAGCCAGTTGCCGAATCTTCCCTTACCGATGGATTCGGGGATCCAGTTAACTGTGTTGTTGTTTTTGATAAGGTCGTCTCTTACCGCTGTTTCCTTGATGTACCAGGACTCTCTTGCATAGTAGATAAGAGGAGTGTCACATCTCCAGCAGTGAGGATATTCATGCTCGAACTTGGGAGCATCGAAAAGAAGCTTTCTTGAAGAAAGTTCTTTGATAACTTCGGGATCGGCGCTTACGGCACCTCTTTCCATCTCGGCTTGAGTAGGTTTGCAGCGCATTCCGCCGAAAGGTGTGGCATCGAGCATAACGCCCTTGTCGTCAACCATCTGTACGAAAGGAAGGTCATAATTTCTTCCTACATTCGCATCGTCTTCACCGAAAGCGGGAGCGATGTGAACGATACCGGTACCGTCTGACATGGTAACGTATCCGTCACATGTTACGAAGAAACCTTTCTTGTTCTGCTTGTCAGCAACTTCTTTTGCACATGTGTATAAAGGTTCGTACTCTTTGTACTCAAGATCCTTACCGACATAAGTTTCAAGGATCTCATAAGGAGCTTCGCCATCTTTTGAAAGAGGTGAAAGAACCGTGTCGAGAAGTGCTTTTGCCATGTAATATGTATAACCGTCGACAGCTTTTACTTTGCAGTATTCATCGTCGGGATTCACGCAGAGTGCTACGTTTGAAGGAAGTGTCCAGGGTGTTGTCGTCCATGCGAGGAAATATGCATCCTCATCCTTAACCTTGAAACGAACGATAGCAGAACGCTCCTTTAAGGTCTTATATCCCTGTGAAACCTCTGCAGTCGAAAGAGGGGTTCCGCAACGGGGACAGTAAGGCACGATCTTAAAGCCTTTGTAAAGAAGGCCCTTATTCCAGATCTCTTTAAGTGCCCACCACTCAGACTCGATATAATTGTCATGATATGTTACATAGGGGTCATCCATGTCTGCCCAGAAACCTACGGTTCCCGAGAAGTCTTCCCACATACCTTTGTATTTCCATACGGATTCCTTACACTTGTCGATGAAAGGCTCCATACCGTATTCTTCGATCTGTTCCTTACCGTTTAAGCCCAAAAGCTTTTCAACTTCAAGCTCTACGGGAAGACCGTGAGTATCCCATCCCGCTTTTCTGGGAACCATGTATCCCTTCATTGTACGGTATCTGGGGATCATATCCTTGATAACTCTTGTAAGAACGTGACCGATGTGGGGTTTTCCGTTAGCAGTGGGAGGTCCGTCATAGAAAGTATATGTGGGGCCTTCCTTTCTGTTTTCCATACTTTTTCTGAAAATGTCATTTTCTTTCCAGAAATTTTCGACTTCTTTTTCTCTCTGGACGAAATTCAAGTCTGTTTCGACTTTGTTATACATAGCAAACTCCTTTATATTTATTGCAAAAATCAACTATTTATTATAACATTCGCTTTCTGACATGTAAAGAATCGACATATCAGTAATCAAGCGCTTTCTTATATATTTTTTCTGCTTCCGCGGCATCGATGGGCCTTATCCTCGAAAGCTTGACCGTATCGTTCATTGTCGCATCGAGTGCAAGGGAGTGAAGATCCGCATCCGTGGGGTTAATGCCCAAGCCCCTTAAATTAACGGGCATTCCGATGGATTTAAAGTACTCTACCGTCCTGTCTATACCGGCCTTTGCGGCTGCCTTATCGTCCTCATTCTCAATGCCCCAGACTTTCTTTGCGAATCTTACGAATCTCGGAAGTGCGTCTTCGTAAAGGCTTTCTGCCCAAGCGCCCCAGACGGCCGATAAAGATGCTCCGTGAGTCGCATCATACTTTGCGGAAAGTGCGTGGCCGAATTTGTGGACCGAGAAATCCTTGCCCCTGCCGCACTCGGTAAGATTGTTGTGGGAAAGGCTCGAAGCCCAGAAAACTTCGCCCATGGCATCGTAATCCTTCGGATTCTCAACGACCTTTCTGCCGTTTTCTATAACGCTTCTTAAAAGGCCTTCTGCGATCTCATCCGTGATCCCTTCGTATACTCCGGGGATGAAATATCTTTCCATCGTATGCATCATGATATCCGTAACGCCCGCAGCGATCTGCTCTTTTGAGAGTGTCTCTTCAAGTGCGGGGTTCATGATCGCAAAGCGGCATCTGTTAAAATCCGTGTTAATGCCTGACTTTTTATGTATCTCTTCGTTGGTAAGGACCGCCGAATCGCTCATCTCGCTTCCCGCAGCAGCCATGGAAAGAACGGCTCCGACCGCGAGTGACTTTGTAAGGGGAACCTTTTTAGTCCAGATATCCCAGAGATCGTATTCGGGATTGGCAGCACCGTGGGCTATCGCTTTTGCGGTATCGATAGCACTTCCGCCGCCTATGCCGATGATAAGATCCGCACCGAAAGCAAGTGCTTCCTTAATGCCTTCTCTTGCATGGGCAAGGGTGGGATTGGCCTTTGCACCGCCGAACTCTTTATATTCTATATCTGCGTTCTTAAGGGATTCTTCGACACGACCCAGAAGTCCGCTCTTTTTTGCGCTCTGCATACCGTAAACGAGCAGTGCCTTTTTGCCGTAACATGAAGCGACAGCTCCGGTCTTACATTCCGCATCTTTTCCGAAGATAACTTCCGTGGGTGCCCAAAATCTGAAATCGTTCATATGATCCCTCCCTGTTTTTACGTATTTTACATCATAATTATACTTATGAGCGCTCAAAATGCAATTAACTTGCGTTTTCACATTACGATGTTATTTTCCCATATTCTTGATTTTTTCAAAAATATATAATACACTTATTCTGTAAATATGTACGGCTAACATATTATTTTAGATAATAGTATAAGGAGGAAATTAACATGGCTTACGCTATTGGTGATGCTTGCGTTATGTGTGGTGCTTGTGCAGCACAGTGTCCCGCAGAAGCTATTTCTGAAGGAGACGGAAAGTACGTTATCGATGCTGACAAGTGTATCGATTGCGGCGGATGTGCAGACGGATGTCCCGCAGAGGCTATTGCTCAGGCATAATTACTGAATAATAATTTTAAATGTAAAAGTGGCAGTTAGATTTCTAACCGCCACTTTTTTATTTCCTTTTTTATTCTGCTTCTTCTTTGAATAAGGATTTATCCATATCCTTGAACTGCGTGTATTTGGGAAGCCACATAAGATTAACGTCGCCGATGGGGCCGTTTCTCTGCTTGGCTATGATGATCGTCGCCTTGTTCGCATCTTCCGTTTCGTTTCTTTCCCTGTCGATGAACATTACGACATCGGCATCCTGCTCGATGGCACCGGATTCACGAAGGTCGGAAAGCTGGGGCTTATGATCCGCTCTGTCTTCAACCTTACGGGAAAGCTGTGAAAGTGCGATGATGGGAACCGATAACTCTCTGGCGATCGCCTTTAAGGATCTCGAGATCTCCGATACTTCGTTCTGACGGGATTCGGCTTTTCCCGAACCGCTCATCAGCTGAAGGTAGTCGATGATGATCATGTCGAGTCCGTGTTCCATCTGCTGCTTTCTGCACTTGGAACGAAGTTCGGGAACAGAGATACCGGGTGTGTCGTCGATCACAAGAAGTGATTTTCCGACCGTGTCGGCACCTTCGATAAGTGCAGTCCACTCTTTATCTCCGAGGTTACCTGTTCTTAAATGCTGTGAATCTACGTGCGACTCCTGTGCAAGGAGACGGTTAACGAGCTGCTCCTTACTCATTTCCAGAGAGAATATCGCAACATGCTTTCTCTCCACAGCCGCAACGTGGATCGCTATATTGAGCGCGAACGCTGTTTTACCCATTGAAGGACGTGCCGCAAGAAGGATAAGATCCGAAGGCTGGAATCCTGTGGTCTTGTAATCAAGATCCGTGAATCCCGATGCGATACCCGTTACGGTACCGTCGGTATTGTGTGCCTTCTCGATCATCTTTAAGGAATTCATTACAACCTTGCTGATGGGCACAAAGTCTTCGGTGTTTCTCTGCTGAACGATATCGAAGATCATTTTCTCGGTATTGTCCAGAACCTTCGTCATTTCTTCCTTGCCCGCATAGCAGTTGGCGGATATCTCATCACATGCCTTGATAAGACGTCTTCTTACAGACTTCTCGTAAACGATCTTGCAGTGATGCTTTATGCCTACCGATGTCGTGGCAACATCGATGAACGAATTTATCTTGTCATCGCTGAAGGCTTCTTCGGGAAGATTTGTCTCCCTTAATTTATCCTGAAGCGTAACATAGTCGAGCGTTATTTTATTGTTAAACATGCTTACCATGGTATCGAAAATGACGCCGTGTTCTTTGAGATAAAAATCATCTCCGGTGATCATTTCGGAAGCCGTGATAACCACTTCGGGGTCCATTAAAATGGATCCGAGTATGCTTTTTTCAGCAACCAGATCTTTTGGCAGCTCCTGCTTGACCAAAGCTTCTTCCATTGTTTAACTCTCCGTGTAACCCTAATTATTTTTTGCCATACAGAAACTTCCGGTTTATTCGGAATCTACCTCGACAGCAAGATTGGCGGTAACCTTGGTGTGAAGCTTAACGTTCACTGAAAAAGATCCCACACTCTTTATCGCATTGTTCATAACGATCTTCTTTTTGTCGATATCGAGATTGTGCTGTTTCTTAAGTGCTTCCGCGATTTCCTTTGCGGTGATCGAACCGAAGGTCTTTCCGCCTTCGCCGGTCTTTATCTTCATGTTTACTTTAAGCTTCTCAAGCTTTTCGCCGAGTTCCTTTGCATCTGCAAGCTGCTTGGCGGCGATCTTTTCCTGATTTGCTTTCTGAAGCTTAAGGTCGTTGACGTTAGCGGAATTTGCTTCAACACCCAGTTTCTTGGGAAGGATGAAGTTTCTTGCGTAACCGTCGTTTATCTCTACCATATCCCCTTTTTTGCCGTGGGGTTTAACGTCCTGTAATAAAATAACTTTCATTTTTATATCTCCAGTCTGAAATTTTAGTTTTTAGTCGTCGATCATGGAATCGAGGATCTCTTTTAAGCGATTGATGGCTTCATCCACCGTAATGCCTTCGAACTGGGCACCCGCTACATTCATATGTCCGCCGCCGCCGAGTTTTTCGGTAACTACCTGAACGTTAAGCTCGTCGATGGAACGTGCGCTCAAGTAGATCTTGCCCTGGTATTCGGTAAATACGAAGCTGGCCTTGATGCCGTTGATGTTCAAAAGCTCGTTGGCAGTCTGTGCAGCAACGATCGTAGGGCTCTGACATCCGTTGGAATCACATACCGAGATCGCATAATCGTTTCTGTAAATGGTTGTATCCTTTATGGTCTTTGCTTTTGCGAGGTATTCCGAAGCATCCTCTCTGAAAAGCTTGCGGACTCTGGTCACATCGGCACCGCTTCTTCTTAAGTAGGCTGCGGCTTCGAATGTTCTGACACCGGTCTTGGTCATAAAGTTGTTGGTATCGATCATGATACCCGAGTAAAGAGCATCCGCCTCAACACCCGAAAGCTTAACGCCTTCGTCGATGTACTGAAGGATCTCGGCTACCATTTCACTTGCCGATGAAGCATAGGGCTCGACATAGGAAAGTGTGGCGTTGTCGATGATCTCCTCCCCCTGTCTGTGGTGGTCGAGAACGACGATAGCCTTACAGTTCTTTAAGATGTCCGGACACTCGCACATGGAAGGCTTGTTGGTATCGACAACTACAAGTGCAGCGTTGTTGCCGACCGTCTGAAGTGCGCCTTCCGTATTGACAAGGAGTCCCGGATACTGCTCTTCGTTGTTTGCAAAGAGGTTTACCAGAGGTCTTAACGAAGGAGTTACATCGTTTAATATGATATATGCCTTCTTATCAAGTGCCTTGGCGATACAGTATACACCGATCGCGGAACCGAAGCTGTCCACATCCGCAAGGCGGTGACCCATGATAAATATCTGATCCTTGTTGATAAGGATCTCCCGTAAAGCCTGAGCCTTAACTCTGGCCTTAACTCGCGTATTCTTTTCGGTGGACTGACTCTTTCCGCCGAAGTACTGTACGTTGCCGGGGGATTTGATAACCGCCTGGTCTCCGCCTCGTCCGAGTGCGAGATCGATTGCCGCTCTTGCAAATCCGCTGTTCTGGCTGTATGACAAACCGTCTAGGCCGATACCGATACTTAATGTGATAGGTCTTTCGTTACCGATGCTGACGGTCTTTATCTCTTCGAGGATATCGAATTTCGCTTCCTTTAATTCGGCAAGCGATTTCTTTCTCATGATGATCATGTACTTGTCTTTCTCGATCTTGCTTACGATACCGTCGAGAGACGAAATACACTGTGTGATCTTTCTGTCGACAAGCGCGAGAAGAAGCGATCTTCTTACATCGTCAACGTTCTCCAGGGCTTCTTCGTAGTTGTCGATGTAGATCATTCCGACTACAACGCTCTGGTCATCTATTTCCTTAAGTGCGATCTTAAGGGCTGTCTCGTCAAAGAGATACAATCCGTAAAGGAAATCCTCTTCGCTGGTCTCTTCGATAAACTTGCTGTTCTGCAGCATATTTTCAATGCTGATCTTTTTGATGTTGGCTCTGAATTCGCGGGACTCGAAATTAACGCTTACTTCGGTCTCGGACTCTTCATTCGGAAATGCTTCAAGTGTCAGTTCCTCAAAGAAAGAACTTACCGCTTTTCCGAAACCTTTGTTGGTTCCGATGACTTTTTCGAATTCGCCGTTGGTCCAGACGATTCGTCCGTTACTGTCGATCAAAGCATGAGGAAGGTTTAATTCCTTTAATATCTGCTTTTGAATCTGCCCGTACTCCGTGGCGAAACTGACCATTTCGTCGACGAGGAACTGCCTGAAATATATCCACATCACAAGTACGCCGACAAAATACACTATCAGGAAGAATGAAATGATAACTCCCGAGATAATGTTAAGAATATATATGGGAATATCGATCAGTGCCAATATAACCCCGAAAGCAATCAGAAGAGAAAAATAAAGTCTCATCTTGCCTTTTATTCTGATTTTTTTAGCCATATCCTTATCCTCGCAATATATGACAATTAACCCAAAAGATATGTGTATTATATCACTTTTTTTATATGCATTCCATTACTATATATAGTGTGTCCGTTTCCAAATCTGCCACTTGACAAATAAAAAAGGATGCGATCTCTCGCATCCTTAATAGTTTTATTAATCTACTGTGTAAGGCATTAATGCAACGTGACGTGCTCTCTTGATAGCAGCTGTCAAAGCTCTCTGATGCTTTGCACATGTTCCTGTGATTCTTCTGGGAAGAATCTTTCCGCTCTCAGATACGTATCTTTTGAGCTTTGCTGTATCCTTGTAATCAATCTCGTTGTCCTTACCGCAGAATACGCAGACTTTCTTTCTTCTGCGAACATTGCCTTTCCTCTTCATTGCAGGATCGGCTGTTTTATTCTCTTTAACGAATGCCATGATTAATCCTCCTAAAAACTAAAACGGCATATCATCCTTAACTCCGTCGGAAATATTCATGAAATCTCCGTCGTCCTGAACCGAATTGTTCGAAGATGATACTTCTGACTGTCCCCCGGCGCCTGCTGCATTCTTACTCTCAGCAAACTCCTGGTCTTCTGCCACAACATCTGTTGTGTATACCTTCTGACCATCTTTGTTTGTGTAGCTTCCTGTCTGGATACGACCGGTAACTACTACCTTCGTTCCCTTTTTGAGATATTTCTCTGCGAACTCGGCTCCCTTGGCGAAAACAACAATGTTGATGAAATCCGTATTGTTCTCCTCGTTTCTGGAAAATCTTCTGTCTACTGCGAGAGTATATCTTGCAACAAGACCTGTACCTTCGCCTCTCATATCGGGATCTCTGGTCAAACGACCCATAAGAATTACTTTATTCATATTTTACCTACTTTCTATTGCTCATCAAGTCTAACAACTAAGAATCTGAGCACGTTGTCCATGATACGAACACGGTTTTCGATTTCGATGGGAGCAGTTGCTTCTGCATCAAAACGAATGAAGTAGTAAAATGCTTCATGCATATGCTGAATATCATATGCTAATTTCTTCTTTCCGGCATCTTCAACTTCTGTGATCGTTCCGCCGAATCTTTCGATGTAAGCTTTGCACTTATCAACTACCGCAGCTCTTTCATCGTCCTCAATCTTAGCATTGACAACAATACATAACTCATACTTATTCATGCTAATTACCTCCTTTTGGTCTCTGGCCCTCATTCTCATGATGAGAGCAAGGAAATTATTTCATCACGGACTTATATGATAACACAGCGATTTTCAATACGCAAGAATTTTTTTCATAACTTTCCGTGTTTTGAAACTCTTTGAAAAAAACAGTATTAAATCTGAAGATTGTCTTCGTAGTGACGCATCTCTCTTTCATGGATGCCGCTCTTTTTCTGGAACAGCAATCCGAGTCCTGCGATCAGCAGTGCGACAACGATATCGATAACGAGTCCCGTAAATACAAATCTGTATAAAAGAACCGTAAGACTCACAGCGGCCGTAAGCTGAAATACATATGTAAAGATGAATATCGCAGCTTTTCTTAGCTTAAACTTTTTAACGGCACTGTTCCAAAGACATACAAAAACGTAAACAAGCCAGCCGCCGAATGCCGTGAAGATCGCGAATACAATGACCGAGCTGACTTTGCTGCTTATTATCGGCTGAAGAAAATGAAGTCCCAGATATCCGCAGTAAAACGCCGAACCAAAGAAGCATGTGGTTATACAGAATCTTAAGCCTAAAAAGCAAATAAGGGTTGTAAGCAAAAGCAATACAACCGGGATCCAGGTAACAAGTTCCTCAAGGGTGGGAATCTTTAAAGAATTCCACCCCTGAGGGAGTTTAAAAATAAATTCGCCCATATATATTTTTCCCTTTTACACATTTTCCGAACACGGGATCATCTTTTTATTTTCCCCACACCCGTCTTCGGTAATTCCTCTTTCGTAAAGATCAGTTCTTTGATCTTTTTGGTGGTCGGAAGCGTTTTGTTAAGACTTCTTACGAAATCTCTGACAGACTGTTCTTTCTCCTCACTCTGTTCCTCGCCGCAGTAGATCTTTGCGCAGATCGTATCCTCTTTTCCGAATACTATGGTCTCCGCTATGTCTTTGCACTCATATAATCTTTCTTCAAGTTCCTCCGGAGACACGTTCTCTCCGTTCGAAAGAATGATTATGTTTTTGGAACGTCCTATAAGATAAAGATATCCGTCTTCATCTATCCTTCCGAGATCACCTGTATGAAGCCATCCGTCTTTTAACAGTTCTTTTGTGGCTTCATCGTTGTTAAGATATCCGCTCGTTATATTCTCACCGCGAATAAGAATCTCGTCGTTTTCGATCTTAACTTCGTTATATGCTGCAATCCTTCCGCAGGCTCCGTCTCTGTACGGTCCGTCACACGAAACGGTTCCGGTCGTCTCCGTCAGTCCGTAGTAAACGATGGGTTCGATTTTATACTCCCTCATTTTTGCTACGGTATCCGCCTGAAGTGCCGCCCCTACGCAAAGCATTTCCCTTGCGGTTCTCAAGCCTTCTTTGATGCCTTCTTTGTCGGCAGCCTTGTTAAACAGATTCTGCGCCATGGCGGGTACAAGGATGAGCTTCTGGATCTCGAATCTTTCGACCTGCATCATATAATACTTCGCGTTGCTTATAAGAAGTGAATTGCCTCTCACAAGTTCTTCGAGAGTTAAAAGTATTCCGCCTATGTGATATAACGGCAGCACCTGAAGTACGTTCTGAGGGCACTCTTTGTTCTCGAAGAAAAATCTTCTGCTGGATGCCGTAAGATTCTTCTGAGATATCTTAACCGCCTTGCTCCTTCCGCTCGTACCCGATGAAAGAAGTATCAAAGACATATCGTCTTCCTTAACGGGTCTTTCAACGATAGCCGATTCGGATGAATTGCTGAAAGCATCTTCGATATTGGTTATCTGCATCTTCTTCGAAGTCGCGAATTCTTTTAATTCGTCCACCCAGTCTTCGTCAGCTGCCAGAGCATCGACCTTAAGTTCCTCGAGGAATCCGCAAAGATCGTCGTGTGACATGTTCTGATTCATCGGGATAGCGATATTTCCGGAAAGGATGATACCGTAGATCTGGATCAGATATGTATACGAGTTTTCGGCCACGATCCCGATCTTTATCCTTCCGTTTCCGGCTATCTCATTCCAGAAGGCTACGGCCCGGCGAAGATCCTGATGAAATTCCTCGCAGTAAACTTCCGTAAATTCGCCGAACTCATATTTATATGCCACCCTTCTGTTCTTCATTATCCTGGCATGATTTATGAATAAATCTTTTAAAAGCATATCTAGCCTTTCTTACTCTGGATGTTCATTACTTCATCCACGATGTCTCCCACCGTCTCAACCTCGGCGAGAACTCTTTCGGGGATACGGATCCTGAACTGCTTCTCAAGATTTGCAAGCAATGAATAGAAGTCCAATGACTCGATATGCAGATCGTCCTGCATATAAGTATCTTCATCTATGTCTTTAACTTTTAATGTCTTCTCAACTACTTCTATAACCTGTTCTAAAACCTGATCTCTTTCCATGTCCAATCCTCCCATCTGTAGTAATCCATAAAATACTGGTCAAGTGTTTTTGCAACGTAATCGGCATTGCAGCCCTGGCTGTTGCTCAATACTATCACCATAGTTTTTCTGTCGGTATTATAGTTAACATAGTGTCTGTGATAAATACCGCCGCCCGAATGTCCGTAATCACTGTCGCTCTTTACAAGGCCAAGATTGTATACGCTTTCGGGACTTTCTTCGAAAGCCGAATAATCCAGTATCGAATCATCCGAAAACAGGAATTTCTCCCAACGGTAAAGACTTATCGCCGATGTACAAAGCTCACCCGCCGAAAAAGTTACCGACTGGCTGAATTCTGAATTCTGCATTCCTTCGCTGAAATGAGGGGTAAATCCTATGGTCTGTGCCCTCTGGGGATCGAATCTGACTTCTCCCATATCCGCCGGATCAACAACATACTGCTGAATGTAATCTTCGTAAGTCATTCCCGATACCTGCTCTATGATGCATCCCAAAAGAAAGTAATTCGAGTTGCTGTAGTCGTTAACGCCCTTTCCTTCCAGATCATAACTTAAGATCTTGGAAAGGATCACTTCACGATCCACGGGTCCGATGGTATCTTCTTCAGGCATATCATGAATGTACTCCGGGATCCCCGATTCCATTCTTAAAAGATCATTGATCGTTAATTCGTCTCCGTATTTGTAATCCTTGAAATACTTTGACAGATGATCTTCTCTTGAAAGCTTTCCATCCTGCTCAAGCTGTAAGATCGCATATGCCGTAAACTGTTTTGTAAGCGAAAAGATCGGATAGATCGTATCGACATCAAACTTTTTTCCGTCTTCTCCTCTGGTTCCGTCAACATTTCCGTAACTTTTGGAGAAGACTATATCACCGTCCTTGGCGATCAGTATTGTTCCGTTAAAATCCTCTAAGGAAAGAAACGTATTGATCCTGTAATCCCTGATATGTCTGAAAACAGTATCCTTTGAAACAGTCCAGCCTCTGAAAGCTATTCCGAGATAGGCCAGTACTATTGCGAGTATGACAACGAATGTCAAAAGTATCTGCTTGAATGATATGACTTTTTTCTCTTTTTTGACCTTCTCTTTTTTTACTTTCTCTTTCTTTACGCGCTTTTTCTTTATCTCTGTTTTCTGCTCTTTTTCCTCGTTTTGTTGTTTCTTTCCCATTCCTTTATCTTTCCTTCCCAAGCATTGGTTCTTTCAAGCTCTCTGAAATTGTCGATCCTGAAGATATTCTGATTGAATCCGCTGGGTACACAAACCATTCTGTAACTTTCCTGAGGGAAAAGTACTATCTTCTGAGGGAAGTTGATCAGAGAGTCTTTGCTTTCGCCGTTTGCTGCAAAACTGAGTCTTACATATTCAAAGCTGAAGTCTTCGACCAATACTTCCTCGCCGCTCTCGAGAACGACCTTTTCATTTGCCTTGATTCTGGGAGTATGACGTGCAGAGCTTACTCTTGTTCGACCGATTCTCATTTCGATATTGTTGATAACATCGCCGATGTAACTGCTTCGTTTGCTGAGTGTCTTGGGCAATGTATGTTCTCTGTCGAAGATGATCTGGCTGTACTGTTCCTTATTCTCTTCATCCATACCGGTGATGCAGATACAGTATTTCCATTTGCTTGAGTCGGATTCTCTTAATTCCTTAACCGTAGCGATACGGCCTGTCACTCTTGCAACATAATCTCTGTCTCTGATGATATATTCGGCTTCTTCGCCTTCTTTATAAGGTAAGTAAACCGCTTCGTTAAGTACAAACGCAAAACCGCCTTCGGAAATATCCACAACAGTTCCTTCCAAAGTTCTGTCTTCGTAATCTACCTCGATGGGAAGACGTACTTCGAGACGTTCTGTCTGACGCTCGTTGTTTCTTCCTGTCATGAAGAATACAGCCATAAGAAGGTTTAAGCCGTTCTGGATGATCCAGTAAATAACTACCAAAGTACCAAGTGAGTGGTTGGCGATAAGATCGTTGATAGAGAAGATCAAAGCAACAACCGATAATGCAAAGAGGAATAAATGAGGAAGTACCATATATTTCGGTGTTTCTTCAATAGACTTCTTTGACTTGTTTGTGATACTGAACTCTTTCTTTCTGATTCCGAGTGTTTCCATCCAGATGGGGATCAAAAGGTAAGGGAACATGATAGTATCCACGATGTTACTCCATCTGGTATTTCTGATATCACCTGATATCTTTTTCAATGTATATGTATAGATCAGATATGCGGGCAGCCATATAAGAAGGATTTCCTTAAGTCCGCAGACTACAACGGGAATACCGAGGATCGCGAACAAGAGGGGTGCGAAAATATAGAAAAGTCTTCTTGTAAAACTCTGCCAGTAAAGACGGCAAGCCCAGTAGCTAAGCTTCAGTGAGAACTTGATATTGGGATTGAACCACAATCTGATACGTCTCAATGAATAGATACAGCCTCTTGCCCATCTTTCTCTCTGCTTGATAAGTGCAGGGATGGAAATGGGAGCTAAGCCCTTAGCAAGTAATTTATCGATAGCGTAGCAACGGTAACCCTTACTCTCGATCAAAAGACCTGTTTCGAAGTCTTCTGTGATAGTACCGGTTGCGATACCGCCGACTTCATCAAGAGCTTCTCTTGAAATAACGGTATTGGAACCTGCATAGATCGAAGAGTTGGTTCTGTTCTTACCGAGGTTAACCTGTCTGAAGAAATAATCCTGTTCGTTAGGAATATTGTTCGAACTGTAAAGGTTGTACTGGAAAAGATCGGGGTTGTAGAATGACTGAGGTGTCTGAATGAAACCGATCTTCTCTTTTGAATCTATCTCGTTTGCTTCTTTTTTAACCCATACCCCATCCTTATTTTTCTTCATTACGGGAAGGAAGAAATAAGGAACCGTCTCTAAAAGGAACTCACTGTTAGGAATCATATCAGCATCAAATGTTGCGATAAGAGGTGCGTGAGTTTTGCTTAATGCGTTGTTTAAGTTTCCTGCCTTTGCAAATTTATTATCTGCAAGACCTATGTAACCGACGCCCAGTCTGTTTGCGAGTTCTTCTACTTCTTTTCTGTTTCCGTCATCGCAGATCCATACATGAACCTTTGATTTGTCGGGATACTGTAACATTCTGCAGGCATTGGCCGTCTTGAAAAGAAGGTCAACTTCCTCGTTATGTGTTGCGATCATAACGTCGACTTCCGGGAACATCTCATCCGGGATAACAGGCATTTCGGGCTGATATGCCAGGTTTAAGTCTACGTAACTTAATATTGCTTCATATACTGAAAATGCTTCAGCAAGAAGTAAGCCTACGCCACAGATAAATGCTACCCATCCGTACTGTGCAGGCATGGGGATCGTGAAAATAGCACGCCATAAAAGGTAAATAAGAAGCAGTACTACTCCCAAAATCGAAATGAGCAAAAACCATTTGTTCTTAACTTTCATTTTGTTTCTCCTTGATTTAATATAACCCTTGTTACTTTATCTCACCCTTGCTCATCTTTGATACTGCGTATACCGCGATAACAAAGATGATCATCATTACGATTGCTGCTGCCGAGAAGAACTTTCTTGATCCGGTGTTCAGATCTTCATCAATGTAATCCTTAAGCAGGTCACCCATATGATCATCCAGGAAATCCGCATGGATTTTCTGGGCATCCAGCAGACGAACTACCTCTTCGTCCTGAGTTTTTCTCGTTCTGTCTATGTCAAAGCCTTCGACTTCGGACACAAACAATGCACATTCCTCTTCGTAGGTCGCTCCCCATCTGCTGTGCTCTCTTAAAGCCGCATTTCCGAGATATGCGTCGGCATCCATTACGAATTCCTCCACAAATCTGTCGGAGAGGATGGACTTTCTTAATTCTTTGTACCTGGAAACAAGCTTCTGATCAAACAGAGGATCCTTAACCAGCCGCTCGTACCATGGTCTTGACGGCATAACCATCCAGTCAAAACCGGCAGCTTCCAGTTTGTAATTGTCCAGACAGTTATCGTAATCCCAGAAAGGTCCGACTGAGAACTTATGAGATTTGTCTCTGTAATAATATGTCGAATGCAGTCCGGAATCGTAATTCATCATGAATTCGTTATAAACGAAGTAATCAATGAACGAATCAACATCGATGTAGTTGGAATATTCCAGGAATTCCTTTTTGTCATCCGAATACAGAGTTTTTTCGATCTGGGAGATCTCATCTCCGATGGCTTTCACAGTCGCTTCGTCAGCTTTGTCTTTTTTCGGATAGATCAGGTTGAAGTATCCGAAGCAGATCTGACTGTCCGAACCGTATGTCGGAACCATTGTAGTCGTCTGGTCGAATCGGTCTCTGTCTACGATATAACTTAAGTTCGTTGTGTTGCCTTTGTAAGTTTCAATGTTTACACGGCCGTCACTCTTTTTGATCGATTCGGTAAGAAGATACAATCCCAGGTATTCGTATTCGTCTCCGTTTTTACGGATTACTTCGCAAAATCTTACTTCCGGAGTGTAAGGATTAAGAAGTCCTCCGATATTGTAAGCCACATAAGAACGAAGATACGAAGCATCGAGGATACTGTTGCAGAGTATCCAGTCTTCATCGGCATCCATTCCGAGAAGCGGATATTCAAGTTCTTCTCCGTTTTTCTTAAGCAGCTTTATTCCGTATTGCTTCTTGGCGAACTTTCTTGAAGAGTTACCTCTTAACTTGATCTTTCCGTTGTTGGAAAAATACGGTTCGTCCGTTATCTTATTTACATCGTTATCGTTGTCGACGATATACATCGTTACATCGATCCAGGGATCCGTCACCTCGGGGTCTTTAAAGACTCTTTCCTGAGTATCGGAATCCAGAACATCGTAAATATCGGGAACCTCCTCTCCGTTTGTATCTATTACAAACAACGGAAGGTGTGTTTCGAATGTTTCCGGATCGACCGTTCCGTCCGGATTTACTTCCGTAGGACCGATATTGGGATTTGCATCCGCGTCTTCGATATGCTGAATCGTTCTGGTCTCAAGCGAATACCTTGTGGTTTTCTCTTTTGTAAAGACGATCACAAATGCTATGAGAACGATCGCCACAATTATCGAATATATCCAGACTGTATATGATTTTTTTAACGGTATACCTTTATCTCGTGATCTCATCATTTTGACAAACCAAATTTACGCTTTCTACATCCTTAACTTCCATTAACTTGGAACGAATGGAAATATTGGAGTTTTTCTTTTCATATCTCTTTAATGCAAACTGTGATACTTCATAGATAAGTTCAGTGCAGGAATGATCTGTGTTTTCAACACGAAGTGATGCAGCGTTGTTGAAGTAACCCTTGATAGCATTGTGAATAGCTTCCGAGCTGTTCTGCTTTCCGCGGATAATGATAAGGTATCTGTCGTTGCTCTTTACGTTTCCGAGGATGAGCATTACGAAGAATACTGTTGCGGAACCGATGGCGGCTACCGTGAAGTCCTGGATACCGCAGCAAACGCCGGCTGCTATACACCAGAAAATGTAAGCCGTATCTCTGGGGTCTTTAACTGCAGTTCTGAAACGTACGATTGACAACGCACCGACCATACCTAAGGAAAGAGCTACGTTGTTACCGATAACGCTCATGATCAATGTGGAAACGATCGTCAGCATTACAAGTGATACGTTGAACTTTGCACTGTAAACTGTTGTTGCATGTGAAATTCTGTATGATACAAATATTACAAATGAGATTACCAAAGCGGCTGCAAAGCAGATAGCGATCTCCCTTATTGTCATGTTTCCGCCTTGGTTCGCCAAGTACTGATATAAATCTTCTTTCATGATTATCCTCCCGTTTAAACCAGATCCTGTCTGGCATTAATGTATTTACTGTATGAACCTATATATAAATCACTTGTTGCAAGTAAATCTTTTACGTAACTTAACAAGAAATGATTGTACTTAACTTCCAGGACCACCAGGTCTTCGATGTCCGCCGGTCTGTAATGTGAACGCGGGGCGAAGAGATCAAGGCATCCTACCGAAGTCCTTACCTTGGTATCGAAAGTTATCCTGGTGTCGTTGTTTGGAAGAGCAAATGCCGTTCTTTCGTATTCAACGATGCACTTCGGTCTGTATACTTCCTTTACCATAAGGTAGTGGATCTGATCGAGCATCGGATCGTTAAACTCCAAAAGCCCTTCGTATCTTCCTCTCATCAGCTCTTCACAAAGCTCTCTGTCTATCGAGAATGAATGCTTCTGCTGGGTAACTCCGAATTTCTGCTTTAGCTCAAGTTTTATGACATCGGTGTTCTCATCGTAGATTCGAATCCTTATCTTTTTTCTGTTCTGGATTCCCGCCATCTTGTCGTAATAATCATCGTTATCGTATGAATCGAAGTACAACGACCTTACGAAATACGGTTCGTATCCTGCATACGGATCGGGCGGCAATGCCTTTTTCAGTCTTAACAAGAGTTCTTCGGCCTGAAGCTTTCCTATTACATATTTCTTCTCGACTCTTTTGACGGATAATGATTTATTCATCTTCCACCTCCGAATCTTCATCTTCGCTTCCCAACTCTTCCGTTGCTTTTGTGTAGAAAGTGAAGTTTTCTTCGTTATCAAAGTTGTCGACGTTTATGGCAACTATGACATAATCGTAATGATTGTTCTCTATTCTTTCCATGATGGATCTCTCGGATGCGTTGATTCCCCATACCAGATCCATTTTTTTGATCATCGGTGTAAGGAAGACCGCAACCGGTGATGAATAGGAGTTTCTTATCATAAGTACGGATGTATCGTTTTCCGCAAGATTGTTTTCGATCTCATCCGCAAGCATTACACCGCTCATATAACAGTTGTTCAAGTCTCTTAAGTAAAGGTCATCTCTTGTGAACTGTCTTTTAAGAATGAGTGTATCTGTAAACGATCCTTCGTTTCCGAGTGTCTGTCCGCTCGAAGTGTAGTAACTGTAGCGAACCGATGTCTCAAACTTCGGAGTCATCAGAGTGAAGTCATCGAGTCCTCCGTATAATTCTCCGGTCTCACGACCCATGGATCCCATAAACGACTCTTTGTAAGTATCCTGGTAATAATTGTTCATATCACAGTACTTTCCGGTAGGATCCAGATCGTCTCCGTACTCGTATCTGATGTAGTCAACCAGTTTGGTCATCGCATAGAATGCAGCCTGTGAGTGCCAGTGGTGGTCAGTCTTATAAAAGAGCTCATCACCTCTCTTGCCTGTGTTCTCAAAGATCTCTCTGTAATCTATGTAATCCACATCGTACCGGCGAAGGTATCTTAAGTACTCATCCGCATATTCGTTGTAATCCTGATAAGGGATACCGTAGTATCCGTCGGCCCATTCGGAATCGTATCTGGTCGGATAAAGAAGTAAGATTACTTTTGTACCCTGCGGTTCCAGATCGTCCTTCATACGCTTCATTCTCTTGGCCAGTTCCTTCATCGTGATGTTGGGCTGGTTCCAGAAGTTTGCGTAGTATTCAAGTCCGTCCTTGTCTCTTACATATGCGAAGTTGTTCTCTTCGTTTTTCCACATAGCTGCGTTAAACGCACCGTAAACTTCATTCCAGAGGTGTCCGCCGACGAAATTGTTGTTTACTGCCGTGTTAACCGTCTGTGCCGATGCTTCCAGGGAACTTATGTCGTAATTCTCTGTCAGATCCGTGATTATTTCATTTTTATCTATGCCGTCTCTTACCTCGGTTACAATATTTTCCCAGTTCATCCAGATATTATAACCGGCAAACCCGAACAGCATTATCATAAATATTACTGCGTATATTTTTTGATATCTCTCGCTCATGTTTTCTCCTGATTAGAAATTGAAGTAGATAAACGGGCTGTATGTGCCTTTTGCAAATGTAGCGATACAGAAGATCAGCAGTACCGGTATTGCAGTTACATATATGAACTTTGCACCTGCCGCCAGAGCTTTTCCGATCGGTTTGTCTTCAAGCCAGTCTCTGAAGTAATCCTTTACGGGAAGTGCACAAATTATCGCTGCCACAAATACAAGTCCGAATTCTTTTAAGTACATCACTAACCAGGGTGAGTAGAATCCGTTATGTGCAAGTCCGAACATCTCTCTGACATAAAGGACCAGCTGTTCGTTACTGTCGCTTCGGAATATTACCATCGATATCGCTACCGCAACGATCACGTAAACATGTCTTAAGAAATCGAAGCCCTCTTTTTTATCAAGCTGGAATATCGTTTCGAAAAGGATGAATACGAAGTAGTACAATCCCCACAATACGAATGTCCATGCGGCGCCGTGCCAGATACCTGTCAAAAGCCATACGATGAAAAGGTTTCTTATCATCTTGTCTTTGTTCTCGTCTTTGGAACCGCCGAGAGGCTTATATACGTACTGAGAAAACCATGCAGCCAGTGAAATGTGCCATCTGGTCATGAACTCTCTCATTGATTTACTGATAAACGGATAACGGAAGTTTTCGTCAAACTCGAATCCGAACATTCTGCCCAGACCGATCGCCATATCCGAGTAAGCGGAGAAGTCGTAGTAGATCTGGAACATATATGCGAATGCTCCGAGCCACGAAACAAGTACCGGAACCTTGACCGTATCGATACCGTATGTCGACAATGCGAAGATGTTATCTGTTACGATAGCGAGGTTATCGGCGAGCAGTACTTTTTTAAGTAATCCTTCCGAAAATCTGCAGACACCCGATACGAACATATTCCAGCTCGGTCTTCTGTTTTTGATCTGGTCTTCGACGCTTGTATATCTGACGATAGGACCTGCGATCAGCTGAGGGAAGAACGAAATGTAAAGCGCAAGGTTGAAAGGATTCTTCTGTCTGGAAGCATCTCCTCTGTATACATCGATAACGTAGGACAGAGCCTGGAATGTATAGAAGGAAATACCGATCGGAAGCTTGATCCCGGGAGCCTTGATCCATTCGCTTCCTGCGATGTTGTTAAGGATCTCAACCGTGAAGTCCGTATATTTGAAGAAACCTAACATAGCGATGTTGAAGATGATCGTTATGACCAACAGTACTTTCGCTGCCGCGGTATCTTCGTACTCGTGCTTCTCACGGATACGTCCGATGATCATACCAAATATGTAATTAACGATTATGGAACCTATTAATAGAACTACGTAGAACGGCTCGCCCCAGGCGTAAAAGAATAAACTGGCTACGAGCAAAAATATGTTCTGCAGTACTCGAGAAAAACTCAAGATATAATAGCCTATCAGAACGACAGGCAAAAAATAAAGCAAAAACGGGATACTAGAGAATACCATTACTTTACATTCCTTAACCTAATATTTTTCGTCAGCCGACAAAATCTGATGTCTAGTCAAATTATGTCTTAGCATCTTATGGTGCTCAAATACTAAAATATTTGAAGGGATTGCTTTTTTAAATCGGTATTTACTCTGCTCTTCCTGTCTTTGCATTAAAAAAGCAATCAAATAAGAAAACCTACTTGATTGCAGTCAAACCACCTAATTATTACGGCTTACGACTTTGCGTGCATACATTTCTGTATGTTTGCCCTTTAATCTTTAACTTCTTCTATTTTTTTCACACCCGCTTATCATATCAAATCGGGAAAGCCGTGTCAAGAAAAATTTTATAATTTTTTTATATTTTTATTTACCTGATATTTTTATCCAGTTTGCTCCTGGAAATCTCTATCTGATGACCGCATCCTTCGCACTGAAGTCTGCAGTCCGAACCCGTACGCAGAACCTTCCATTTATTGCTTCCGCAGGGATGTTTCTTTTTAAATTCGATCACGTCGCCTTCTTTAAATGCCATTGTCTCTCCCGTATGAACGATGCCGGCCGCTCTAAGACAGCCGGCATCGAAATGTTTTTTCCTATTATATATAATGAAGCTTCTTTTTAAATCCGGGAGAATACTTCTCCGATCTTGCCCGCGATGCAAAGATTAGCATACTTGTCTCTGGGTGTGGGCTGAAGGTTTATGAGCACCAGTTTGTTGCCTCTGTAATAATCAATAAGGCCTGCCGCAGGATAAACCGCGAGCGAAGTTCCTCCTATTATAAGTACATCCGCATTCTGAATATACTCAACAGACTTCTGCATCGTATATCCGTCGAGGCCTTCCTCGTAAAGAACAACGTCGGGCTTGATGATGCCGCCGCACTTGTCGCATTTGGGTACCGCGTAGTTTTCATCGCCCTTCTCATATTTTTCGCTCGCTTCTTCAACCTTATTCTTAATGGCTGTAAAATCATAGAACGTATTGCACTTCATGCAGTAGTTTCTCTGAACGCTTCCGTGAAGTTCCATGACTTCCCTGCTTCCCGCAAGCTGATGAAGTCCGTCGATGTTCTGTGTTATAACAGCCTTAAGCTTTCCGGCCGCCTCGAGCTCGGCCAGTTTAAGATGCGCTTTGTTGGGTTTTGCGCCTTCAAGAAGGAGTTTGTCTTTGTAAAATCTGTAAAACTCCGAAGTCTTTCTCATAAAGAAAGTGTGGGAAAGGATCTCCTCGGGCGGATAATCGTACTTCTGATTGTAAAGTCCGTCCACACTTCGAAAGTCAGGTATACCGCTCTCCGTGGAAACTCCGGCACCACCGAAGAAAACGATATTGTCGCTCTCATCAACCCACTTTTTCAAAGTAGCAATTTTCTCATCCATCTTTAACCCCTCCTTTATATCGACGCCGTGCAAATCGCGCGGCAGTTTTTTACCTTAATCCGGTGCTTTGCGAATCACGTATAATCTCGTGAAAGATTGCAGTGCCGTATGTTGCGTTAGCGGGTAATTGGCAGCCGTCGTCACTTAATGAGCAGAGCACGAAGTGCGAATGCGAATTTAGTGATCGCTACGTGATGCCACTTTAGCGGGAGCGTGCCCGCGGTGTAACATGCGACGCTGCAATCGCTTAAGCTTCTTTGATGCGTGATTCGCAAAGCACTGTAATAGTTATATTTCTGCCGCACGATTTGCACGGCGATACTCTGACTTACATTTGATGTCTTACGATTTTGTATTCGTCGCCACACTGGTAATACGGGCACTGATAGTGCGAGTCGGTGTTTAAGCGAATGTAGTCGTCTTCGTCCATGCTGACGCAGCAGACATATTCTTCTTCGTCATCGTCAAATACAAAATTTGCACATTCTTCACAGGATATATCCATATTGATTCCTTTCGAAATTTAATTTTTGGCACTGCTCGCCGGCGGGAAATAACAAAAAAAACGTCCGGCGGTGTCAAAACAGTATGCCCTTCATGCAAAGGTTCGGTTCCATCGTGTCGAAATTCCAGGTGTGGAACGAATCCGAATTGCAGAACTCGTAATCGGGACAGTCGGCACATTTGCCGGTCTTTCTGAAATCGTTTCTGAATTTTTCAAAACGGTTTTCCCAGACGTCCTTCAAATTGTCTTTCCTTATATTACCCTGTATGAGCTCGGGTCTTCTCTCGATATCAAGGCATCCGCCGATATCGCCGTTGTACATGATGCTCGCGGTGTATACGCCGGCATTGCAGAGGAAATACCACTTTCTGACTTCTCTCTCCATATCCACTCCGAGATAGTGGGAGCATCCGTAAGTCACTTCCATTTTATTGGCAAATCTGTTTCTGCGGATAAAATCGAAGAGTTTTTTATACTCGTCCTTTGAAAGCATAAGATCGGGATTTTCTTTTGCCCTTCCAATCGGCTCCATATTGATCACTCGCCATGAACGGACTCCGACCTTCTGAAACTCTTCGTACATTTTGTCGAGTTCTCCAATGTTTTTATGATAAACAACCGTAGTTATCTGAACATGGGATATTCCGACATCTATCATATTTTTTATCCCGTTGATGGTTTTTTCGTAACAGCCGGGTGACTGTCTGAACCATTCGTGATTTTCCTTTAAACCGTCCACGCTCACGGATACGGTCTTAAGGCCGGCTTTCTTTAATTTCTTTGCACACTCTTCGTCAACAAGCGTACCGTTTGAAGTCATGCCCCAGGTAAAACCAAGCCTCTTGGCCTCTTCCATGATCTCGAAGAACTCGGGTCTAAGCAATGGTTCACCGCCCGTTATGCAAAGACGCATCTTTGAGATATCGAAATCATTTTTTACCTGTTTTAATACTTCAATAATCTCTTCTTTTGTAAGCATTCCGGACACATCTATGTCGCCGCATCTTGAACCGCAGTGAAGACAATGCTCGTTGCAAAAGGGTGTTATTTCCAAGAAAAGAGACCTGAGATCCGGATTGGGTCTCAGTGTCTCTTCTCTGTATTTTGCAAGCTGGTGCATATGTTCTTTTTTTGTCTTTGCGTTCAGTCCGGAGTTATTTTTCTTGAACATTTTTCTCTCCTGTAAGACTGTTTTTATTCATCGAGCCAGTCGGGAGGACCGTAAACATCCATATTCTGATTGGCATCGGGATCGAAAATATAATCGTCCTCTTCAAACATATCGGGCGGACCGTATAATGTCGCGGGAACGTTGTCATCGCTGTTAAATTCGAAATCTTCGTCCTCATCATAATTCCATATGGGACCGTAATCCGTATCGGGTACATTTTCGTCCGGATCCCATATGGGCGGTCCGTAAACATCACCGTTCTGATTATATGAAGGATCCAGCATTTCGGGCGGTCCGTAGATCGCTTCCGGATGATTTACCGCGGGATTGAAAACTCCTGCGAATGAAGAACCGATCGTACAGATGAACAAAAGGATGATCTGTCCGACACCGAGAAGCAGGAGGAGCAGAGTCCACCATGCGCTCTTTCCCGCATCACGAAGTCTTCTGACCGTAAGCGCGATCCAGGGGATCAGTGAAAACGCAAGATATACAAGTTTGATCACCGCAAGAACAATGAAAACATAATGAGCGACTCTTGCGATATCTCCGATATTCCAGTCATCAATAAGAAGAAGCGTCAGAAACGATATCGCGATATTTATGAACGCGAGTATTCCGATGAGCACATGGAATATAAAAGCAAACCAGTACTCTTTTACGGTACTTGTTCCCTTGTAATCGATTATCCTCGTCCAAAGCCTTATCTGGGCTGTAAAGAAATTAGCATCTTTCTTTTCCAACTTGATCTCTCCTTCAATAAAACCGATAAACCCTTAGTTCTCTTTTGTTTCTTTTCCGTGAGTGATGTTGTCGTAGATCAGTTTGTAAGCATGTTCGGAAAGTCCTGCCGTCTTTAATTCGGCAACTTTATCGGCGGGTACAACATCAACGATCCTGATGTAGACATCCGATCTTCTGGGAATTCTCTTCTTTACGAATTCCGTACCGCTGATAGCGATGATCACTACGGGGCATTCAGCCTTCGTAGCTATCTTGAAAGCACCGTTCTTGAATTCAAGAAGGGGCTGTTCAGTTCTGTTTCTGGTTCCCTCGGGGAAGATAAATACGCTTGACAGATCGTTCTTTATATACTCTGCGGCTTTGTTAATGGTAACGATCGCATTCTTTACGCTGTCTCTGTCGATCGCCATAAAGCCTGTTTTATGCATTATCGCTCCGGTAAGAGGAATATTGAAGTTCTCGGGTTTGCTGACAAACACGAGCATATGCTGTCTTAACGCATACATAACGCTCATGGGGTCATAGTTTGACAAATGGTTGGCTACGACTAAGAATCTCGTTCCGGGTTTCGGAAGTTTTTCTTTTCCTTCAACATGAACATGTACGTTTAAGTAGAAAAGCGCTATACGTACCGATTCGACAAAGATCCATCTGTAAAACTTTGAAGGCTTTGTAACTTCCTTCTGCTTGTTTACTGTAAGTGACCAAAGGAAAAGGATGACCCAGTAGATAACTTCCCAGATAATGATCCACGCGAAGAGCATTCCTGCAAATACAAGGATATGCCAGGGCGATGTGTACCATTTGAATAAAAGCTGTGTTCCTATTGCACTTAAAATTCCCAATGCCGTTAAAATATAAAGCATTTCGTTTTCCTCTTTTCGGTTAGTTTTTTATGTGAGTTTTAAGAGTTTAATTGCCAAGACACAATCCGGTATCTTCGGCTAATCCTAATCGGATGTTCATGCACTGAATGGCTGCGCCCGATGCTCCCTTGCCGAGATTGTCGAATATCGAAGTGATAAGGATCCTGTCTTCGTTACCCGTAACGTAGATCTTTGCGTCGTCTCTTCCCGCAAATTCATTGGCATGGAAGAAACCGCCCATTTCCTCTTCGGAACCGAAGGGCATGACTTTTATGAATTTCTCATCTGCAAAGAACTCGGAAAACATTTTCTGAACGTCTTCGGGAGTTGCTTTTTTCTTTAAAAGATGTGTATATACGGGGAATGTTACGATCATTCCGCAGTAATAATCATCAACCACGGGAACGAAAAGCGGATCGCGGTCAAGTCCTGCTATCGCTTTCATTTCCTTTAAATGCTTGTGCTTCTGTCCGAGTGCATACATTCTCGGTGCGTAAAGATCGTTTCTTTTATCCTCGCTCTCGTAAAGCGCGATGGTCTTTTTGCCCGCACCCGAATAACCCGATAACGCATTGACGCAGACGGGATAATCCGTACCGATAAATCCCGATCTCACCATGGGATATACATCAAGTAAAAAGCCCGAAGCATAACATCCGGGATTTGCTATTCTCTGACTGTTTGCGATCCTTTCCCTGAATTCTTTTCCGAGTTCGGGAAGACCGTAAGCCCATCCGGGTTCGGTTCTGTGAGCGGTCGAAGCATCGATGATGACCGTATGATCGTTGTCCTTGTCCACGAGGCTTACAGCTTCGATGGCTGCCGCATCGGGAAGACAGAGGAATGTAAGATCGGAAGCATTGATGAATTTCTTTCTTTCTTCGGGATCTTTTCTTTTTTCGGAATCTATCTTTAATATTTCAATATCGTCTCTGTCGGCGAAACGTTCGTTGATACGAAGTCCTGTTGTTCCTTCGCTGCCGTCAATGTAAACTTTGGTCTTCATTTATATAAGCCTCCTGATAAAGATTGTTTGCTCCCGCCCTAATACATTATTCTCAAACCTTTGGGATAGTGGTTCTTAAGGCTGCCGTTAACGGCCTTGCACCACCCGAGTGAAACTTCTTTAAAGCATACAAGAGTCCACCCGTTTTCGCAATCTTTTTTTAATTCTTCTCCGTGTCTGAATCTTAATGCCTCTTCATCGTCAAGCTCAATGCTTCTTTTTACTTCGTTTACCGAAAGGAGCATGGCGAGCGAGTGCGACGGCTCGAACCTCTCTTTTTTGATGTCTCCGAGATATATTCCCGGACGGATCACTTTAAGCCCTTTTAAGTTCTTATCAAACCCTTCGGGCAAAAGATAAACCGCATCCTTAAAGCATACCGTGCGGTCTTTGTCGAAACCGAAATCCTTAAGATTCTCTTTTATGAACGACTCTATGAGCATGCAGGCTTTTTTGTCCGCACGGTCGTCGTTCTTTTTCTTTTTGCCGTTTTCTTTTTCCTCTGATCTCTCGCCGGCTCTTTTAAGGATACACATAAAATGTCCTTCGCCGTCGATCTTATGAGGCCAGAGTCTTGCGAATTTTTTAAGGCTTTCTTTATCGTCGGATAAGTCTTTCGAAAGCCATTCCTTACGGCCTGTGTCGAAATATTTAAATTCCGGAACATCTGTAACTTCAAATTCCGGATAGTTCTTAAGAAATCTTATTATCTGCTCTTCGTCTTCGGAGGGTGCGAAGGTACAGGTCGAGTAAACGATGTATCCGCCGGGTGCCACGGTTTTGACGGCTTCCCTTAAGATGTCTTCCTGCCTTTTTGCGCACATCGCAACGTTCTCTAAGCTCCACTCCTTAACGGCTGTTTCGTCTTTTCGAAACATTCCTTCGCCGGAACAGGGTGCATCCACGACCACCACATCAAAGTATTCTTCGAACGCATCCGCTATCCTGTCGGGCGTTTCGTTCAATACCACGCAGTTTCTTATCCCGCATCTTTCAATATTGGAAGAAAGGATATTGGCTCTGTCCCTGTTGATCTCATTCGAAACAAGAACACCCTCATTTTCCATATACGAAGCTAGCTGGGTGGATTTTCCTCCGGGGGCCGCGCAAAGATCCAAAACTCTTTTTCCCTTAAGATCGACCTTTTCGGCGATACCGGCCGCCACCGCCATCGCGGAAGGCTCCTGCATGTAGAATGCTCCCGCATCGTGAAGTGCGCTTCGGCCGAACTTTTCGTCACCCGCTGCCATAAAACCTTTGTCGCACCAGGGGACTTTTGTGAGTTCTCCGGGAAAGACCTTTATAAGATCTTCCGTTTTGATCTTAAGTGTGTTGACTCTTATTCCCGTCTTTTTCTTATCGTCGTATGATGCACGGAACTCATCGTATTCGGCGCCGAGCATTTCCTTCATTCTGTTTTCAAATTCAACGGGCAGGTTAGTCATTTTCTTAATCTATGATGTTCTTTACACCCATGATGGTGTTGTATGTTGCATTACCGATGTATGTGTTCTGACGGCTGTTTGCCGCATGAACGATCTTGCCGTCGCCGATGTAGATAGCGGCGTGAGTGCAGACTCCGTTCTTACCGTAGATGATGATATCTCCGGGCTGAGCTTCCGCATACGATACAAGCCGGCCGTTATTGTTGTACTGTCCGGAAGGAGTTCTGTCAATACCGTATCCGAAGTGTGCGTAAATAAGCTTTGTAAATCCTGAACAGTCGGTACCTGTCTCAAGCGAGTTACCGCCCATTACGTACTTAAGGCCAACGAACTGACAAGCGTAGTTAACGAGTTCTTTTCTAAGCTCTGTAGTATCTTCAAGAGAATAGGAATTGCCGGCTTCCATGGCTTTCTTTCTTGCAGCTTCCTGCTCCTTGGCGATCCTTTCTCTCTCTTTTCTCTCTTCCTCTTCCTTGGCGAGTCTGATGGCTTCCTCTTCTTCAAGTGTGATTCCGACGGAATAGCTCTTGTCTACAAGAAGTTCTTCTCTCGTATAAGGCTCGTCCATTAAGATCTGCTCTGCGAGATGCTCTCCGTAAAGGAAATACTGGCACATTACGTAGCCTTCCGCATTACCGGATTTGATCCTGAACCAGTCGCCGTCTCTTTCGCTGATAAATACGACCGCACCGTCATAGATCTTCGCTGTGGGTTCCGCTTCCGCATTCGGAGCAGTTCTAACGTTTACGTATGAATCCACGCAGGCGATACCGATCTGTCCGCCGAGCGTATTGCTTATATCCATAAGAAGCTGTGCTTCGGGGCTTATAACCTCGATATTGCTTCCGTCTTCGATCTCCATTTTTCTGGAAACCCCTGTAACTTCGGCCTCAGCAACTTCGTAAGAATCGATACCTATCGAAGTTTCAAAAACAGCCTCCTGTCTTATGCGGGTATTATCCCATTGTTTCATTTCATTGTCTCCGGCAGCCATTGCGCTGTACGAAGAAATAAAAATCGCGAAAAAGAGCGTACTTAATGCCGCTGTCTGTATCGCACTTATTTTAGTTATGATGAATGCCTTTCCCAATCTTACCATTTTCCGTCTCCTTGCGTTAACGCCGATTCGATTGTTTTTGAGTTACTGCTTACGGGTGTTGTATCCCGTTGTCAAAACCGTAGCCAGAAGGTTATCGTTCTCGTCTGTCACGGTCATTTCATAAACACAGGTCGTCTTGCCGTGTTTTATCTTCTTTGCTTCGCAAATGATCTTTTCGCCTTTGGCAGCCGCATGAAAAGTGATCGTGGAACTTAAGGATACGATCCCGGGCTCTTCATGGTTGGTCGCTACGGCAAATGTAAAATCCGCAAGTGTAAAATACACACCGCCCATAACGTTTCCGACAGCGTTCATATGCCTTTTCGAAACCGTTAAGCTGCAGATCGCGGTCTTCTCGCCGACCGATTCGATGATCATTCCGTTCTCGGTGGCAAATCTGTCTTTTTCAAAAAATTTTCTGACTTCTTCAATGTTGCTCATTCAGGTAAAAACTCCGTTGTTTATTCTTCTTTTGCAATATATCTTGCAACGTATACGCCGCTCGCCGATGCGTGAGAGAGCGAATGCGTAACACCCGAACCGTCTCCGATAACAAAGAGGCCTTTGTTTCTCGTCTCAAGGTTCTGATCTATCTCAACTTCCATGTTGTAGAACTTGACTTCAACACCGTATAAAAGCGTATCGTCATTGGCCGTACCGGGGCAGATCTTGTCGAGCGCATAGATCATCTCGATGATACCGTCGAGGATCCTCTTGGGGATAACGAGGCTCAGATCGCCGGGTGTGGCTGCAAGTGTGGGTGTAACATAACCTTCCCTTATTCTTTCGGGATTGCTTCGTCTTCCTCTTACGAGATCGCCGAAACGCTGTACGATAACACCGCCGCCGAGCATATTCGAAAGACGTGCGATGCTTTCGCCGTATCCGTTACTGTCTTTGAAAGGCTCTGAGAAATGCTTTGACACGAGAAGTGCAAAGTTGGTATTCTCGGTATGTTTTTCGGGATCTTCGTAACTGTGTCCGTTAACGGTAACGATCCCGTTTGTATTCTCATTAACTACGGCACCGTGAGGATTCATGCAGAACGTACGTACAAGATCCTCGAATTTTTCGGTCCTGTAGACGATCTTGCTTTCGTAAAGCTCATCGGTAAGTGCCGAGAAGATCTCTGCGGGAAGCTCTACTCTAACACCGATATCGACACGGTTTGACTTTGTGGGGATATTGAGATCAGCGCAAACCGACTCCATCCACTTGCTTCCGCTTCGTCCTACGGAAATGATGCATTTTTCGCAGTCATATCTGCCGTCGGCCGTGACTACAGTATATCCGCCGTCGTTCTTTTCAACCTTTTCAACGGGTGTTCTGAAAAAGAACTCAACCCTGTCTTTTAAGTAATTGTAAAGATTCTCAAGAACCACGTAGTTTATGTCGGTACCTAAATGACGGACCTGTGCATCCAGAAGATGGAGGCCGTTCTCCAAGCACATTTTCTTTATCTTCGTATCGGCTGTGGAATATAATCTCGTTCCTTCTCCGCCGTACTTAAGATTGATCTCGTCGACATATTTCATCAGATCGATGGCTTCGTTCTTACCGATGTACTCGTAAAGCGAACCGCCGAACTGATTCGTGATATTGTATTTTCCGTCCGAAAAAGCGCCTGCGCCGCCGAAGCCGTTCATTATCGCACATGTCGGACACTTGATACAGTTTTTAACCTTAACGCCGTCGATGGGGCATTTTCTCTTTTCAAGAGGATTTCCCGCCTCAAAGATGGCGATCTTAAGTTTATCGTTTAATTTCGTCAGTTCGTATGCCGAGAAGATACCTCCGGGACCTGCGCCGACGATTATTACGTCATATTTCATTGTAAACCCCCGATTATGTCAAAATTTTATTCCGCAAAATGATAAATATGCTTCAAAACAGCAATACTATGCACATTATCCATTAAATTATACCACCAAAATCAAATATGTTCCACAATTTATGTAAACTTTTTTGCTGTCTCTTCCTCTTTTATATGCATTTTTTATCGAAAAACAAAAAAGGCAACATCCCGATCAAAGGATATTGCCCTTAAAACAGCTTTTCTTTTTTATTTTATCCTCTTTCCGACTACCACGAATCTTCCGTCTTCCACGTGATAAGCACAGCATGAAAGTGTGATGAACTGATCGCCGAACTGCGCCTCGACACCCGTGTCAAAAAGCGAGAGTTCTTTTATGTTGTCGTACCAGTCGTCAAATTCCGCCTGATTGGCGGCATCGAAGAATTTGTAATACTTGAAGCAGTCGTCCGTGGTGTAGTAAACCTGCGAATAAAAGACCGCGATCACTTCGTATTCCCTGGACTCGTAGAGCGAATCGAATCTGATTATCTTATGAGCGTCGGCATAGGATTTGTCTTTGTAGAGGTCGAGATCTCCGAACATCTCTCCGTTTTTCATCGTATGTCCGTGAATGATGAGGTTGTCGGTAGGTCTGTCGCTTCCGCCTTTGTAATCGCCCTCAAGTGTTCCCGTTCCGACATTCGAATCGGTATCCATGATAAGGCATCCGTTATCGCTGTACTGCCTGTCGAATCCGAGATGCAGGTAATACTCCTCATCGTCCGGAGTCTGCATTACGGGATAATCTATCACGGTATCATCGATGGTAAGCCACCCTATAATATCCGGATTCTCCTCGTATAAAGCCTTGTACTTCTCCATTATCTTTGGATCTTCGATGTCTTTCTTAATGAGAGTGTCATCGCCTGCAAAGTTTCCCTCAAGAACCGATTCGGCTCCGCCCGAAAACTCCGCATCCTGGCCGGATAAATCTTTTAAGTTCCTAAGTCTCTCCATTTCTGCCTGAGAGTTCTTAAGTTCTCTGTTTCGATGGATAATCGTCACAAAGATGCCTGCCAAAGAAGCGACCAGTACGATCGCGCAAAAAGCTATGACCACAATGCTTAAAAGACCTTTTTTCTCTGCATTGTCATCTTTTTGAAGAGTAAACTTAAATTCCGGTCCGCTTACGCGTGCGCTTGATCTTTTTTCTTCTTTAGTTGTTTTGGAATCTTCGTCCGTATTGTCTTCGAATAATCTTCTGGAAGTATTTTCCGGTTGTTCGGGTATTGGATTTTCTTCTACTGTATTCTCTTTTGGTGCATCCACTTCATCCCATATGGATCTTGCTTTTTCTTCCATTAGTTACTCTAACACCTTTTTAGGATTAAATCTCGAACAGGTCGCTGAATTCTTTTAAAGCTCCGTCGGTATCGTGTGCAAGAACTTTCTTTGCAAGTACTTTACCGAGCTGAACGCCTTCCTGGTCGAAACTGTTTACATTCCAGAGGAAGCCCTGGAACATGATCTTGTTCTCAAAGTGGGAAAGGAGTGCGCCCATTGATTCGGGTGTGAGCTGCTTTCCGATGATGATGCTTGAAGGACGGTTGCCAGCAAACTTCTTGTTGTTGTTCTCGTCGTCCTTGCCGCATGCGAATGCGATGATCTGAGCTGCAACGTTAGCACAGAGTTTCTTCTGGCTTGTGCTGCCCTGGATATTTACATCGACGCCAAGCTGGCTGTCGTTAAATCCGATGAACTGTAAAGGAATGATATCTGTTCCCTGATGAAGGAGCTGATAGAATGAGTGCTGTCCGTTTGTACCGGGCTCACCGAAGAGAACGGGACCAGTGGGATAGCTTACGAACTCGCCGAATCTGTTAACGGACTTACCGTTTGATTCCATGTCAGCCTGCTGAAGGTGTGCAGGGAAACGGCTCAGTGCCTGTGAGTAAGGAAGAAGTGCTGTTGAAGGGAATCCAAGAACATTTCTTTCGTAAACACCGATCAAAGCATCGAGCATAGCGGGGTTTTCTTTGATACTCTTGTTCGTAGCAAGCTTGTCTTCCTCAGCCGCACCGTTTAAGAAACGTGCAAATACTTCGGGTGTGAACGCAAGTGAAAGTACTGCGCCGCCTACTGCAGAACATGATGAGAAACGTCCGCCGATGAAGTCATCCATAAAGAACGCTTTAAGGTATCCGCTGTTGGAAGCAAGAGGTGAAGTCTCGCTTGTTACGGCTACCATATGATTTGAAGCGTCAAGGCCTGCCTTTGCAAGAGCGTCCTTAACGAAAGATTCGTTTGTAAGTGTTTCAAGTGTTGTACCGGACTTGGAAACAAGAACGAAGAGTGAGTGAGCTACGTCGATTCCGGCAAGAACGCCTGCAGCGTCATCGGGATCAACATTGCTGATGAACTTTGCTTCCATGTTGAAATTTCCGGTCTTCTTTGCCCAGTTTTCAAGAGCGATGTAAATAGCACGGGGGCCAAGGTCGGATCCGCCGATACCGATCTGAACAACTGTTGTGAACTTCTCGCCTGCAGCGTTTGTGATCTTACCTGCATGAACATCGTTGGCAAATTCTTCGATCTTCTTCTGCTGTGCAACATAGAATTCTCTCTTGTTTACGCCGTCTTTAACGACATCGTTACCCAACTGTGATCTTGTAAGATGATGAAGAACGAGTCTCTTTTCACCTGTATTGATAACTTCTCCGTTGAAAAGTTCTTCAAACTTTTCTGTAAGTTCAGCTTCCTTTGCGAGCTTTTCGAATACTGCAAGGATCTCATCGTCAACAGCCTTTGCAGCGTAGTTGTATGTAAGGCCTGCTGCCATGGGAACATTGTAGTTTTTAACTCTCTTTGCGCCGTTTTCGCCGCTCATCACTTCTTTTACACTGACTTTCTTTGCGCCTGAAAGCTCTTTGAAAGCTTCGAGGGTATCAAGGTTTTTCCAATTTGCCATCGTTTATTCCTCCGATTGTTTTTATTTGATTTATTATGATTCAAGTCTGCTACTTTTTTAACAATATGGATTATACTTTATACCCGCTCTTTATTCAAGTGCGCCCGGCGGATTTCATATATTTATGTATTTAGGGTCTATACTTATGGAAATGCTTGGATCTTTTTGCTATAATAGCATGTTGAAAAGAACAACATCGAGGTTTTATATATGAAAAAAATAGTTCTTACCGGCGGCGGTACGGCCGGTCATGTTACTCCGAACATAGCACTTTTGCCGAAGCTTAAGGAGCTCGGATACGAAATAACATATATGGGGTCACTGGACGGGATCGAAAAGAAGCTCATCGCAGATTTTGACATTCCCTACTACGGAGTTCCCGTAGGAAAATTAAGAAGATACATAGATCCCAAGAACCTTACCGATCCTTTCAAGGTTGTAAAAGGATATTTTGAAGCCAAGAAGTACTTAAAAGAGATCAAACCGGATGTAGTCTTTTCAAAAGGCGGTTACGTAGCGGTTCCCGTTGTCAGAGCAGCCGCAAGCCTCAAGATCCCCTGCATCATCCATGAATCGGATCTGACTCCCGGCCTTGCAAACAAGCTCTGCATACCCAAGGCATTAAAGGTATGCTGTAACTTCCCCGAAACGGTGGAAAAGCTTCCCAACAACAAAGCGGAACTTACAGGTTCACCCGTTCGTGCCGAACTTTTTGAAGGAAATGCGGAAGCCGCAAGAGAAATGTGCGGATTCAATAAAGAAAAGCCCGTTATCATGGTTATAGGCGGAAGTACAGGTTCCGTTGCCATCAACAAAGCAGTCAGAAAAGCACTTCCCGAACTTTTGAAAGATTATCAGGTAGTTCACCTTTGCGGAAATGGAAGGATCGACAACCTCCTGCTCACGACCGAAGGCTACAAGCAGTTCGAATATTTAAAGAGCGAATTAAAAGACGTTATGGCTTTGAGCGATCTCGTGATCTCCCGTGCCGGAGCAAATGCGATCTGCGAACTCTTATCATTAAGAAAGCCCAATCTTCTCATTCCTCTTTCCAAAGCAGCCAGCCGAGGAGACCAGATCTTAAATGCCAACTCTTTCGAGTCGCAGGGCTTCTCACTCGTACTTCAGGAAGAAGACCTCGATGAGATCACTCTGGTAAACAAAGTTAAAGAACTTGACGAAAACAAAGACAAATACATAGCCGCAATGACTGAGAGCAGTCAGATAAATGCCATCGACAGGATCGTCGCTCTTATCGAGGATGCGGTTATCAACAGACCATAACAAATCTTTGAATACAAATCGAGTAGGAATACCTGCTCGCCGCGCCGCCCGCATGCTGCAAAGCAGCAAAATTCCATATGCGGGCGTGTGCATAAAAAAAACACGATTTCGATCTCAATTTCGATATCGTGTTTTTTTATGCTCAATTTTCAATTACATACAGTCTTCAAGGATCTCGATCCACTCTTTTATTATCTTGACTTCTTCGTTCGCTTCTTTGACAGCGGTGGCTTTTTTGATCTTCTTGTATACCGGAGCTTCCATTGCATCCTTGCTTCTTCTTATGATGATGCTGACTTCATCCTTATCAAAGAAAAGTGCGATGGGGCCGCCTGCCTTGAACTTAACGATCTTTGCGGCAAGCGATTCTTTTAAGAATTTCTGTCCGTCGTCCTGTTCCTTTGCGTATACCGAGAATTTGGAATCGAATTTCTCGTGGGAACTTAAGATCTTACAGTATGTCTCGGGCTGTTCGTATTCCATTCCGCCGATCTTAAAATCGTTTCCGATGATCTGTACTTCGGATCTTAAGTGGGTGTTTATCTGGGATACGATCATTACGCAGTCGGAGCCGGCTTTTTTCTTTCCGTATCTGAGTGCAAGATCGTAACGAAGGAACGGGATCTTTTTATATGTTCCTCTGATGCAGTCATTTGCAATGGCACTCTTTGCTTTCTTAAGCATCGTGTTTCTTGTAAGATCCCTTGTTGAGATCTTTTCGAAATCATTGTATTCGCCCTTGGCAAATGCCTCTTCGAGAGTCGGTTTTAAAAATGCTTCCTTGTACTTTGTCATGTACTCCTTATGCTTGGAGTTCATCTTCAGGAAATGAGGAAGAAGATAAACGCATAAGAAAATGGCTATCAGAAGAGCAAGTACGATAAGTGAATTCGTAAGGAAATTGAAATTGATTATCCTCTTGAATACAAGTACCACATAGGCTCCTGTGATAATGAACACTATCACGGAAACAAGTTTCCAGACAATGTCTGCTTTAAGATATTTAATTCGAAGTTCGTTGATCTTATCCTCGACGGAAAGATTTTCCGTAACATTCTCTTTATTGTCAGCCATAATTTTCACCACCTGAAGTAAAATTACTATTTGGTAAGTATATCCTTAATCTCCGCAAGTTCTTCGGCTGAAGGAGATGTGGGATCCCAGAGGAGATTCTGTCCGTCGTTCTCATATCTGGGAATAAGATGTAAGTGGAAATGGAATATAGTCTGGCCTGCGCATTCATTGTTGTTCTGAACAAGATTGAATCCGTCGGCACCGAGTTTGTCGGTCATTTTTGTTGCAAGCTTCTTTGCAAGGATCATTGCCTTTCCCGCTGTTTCTTCGGGAATCTCAAAAAGATTTGCATAATGTTCCTTGGGAAGGATGAGTGCGTGACCTCTGGTCGCGGGACCAAGGTCTAAGATAACATTAAAGTCATCATCTTCATATATCGAATTTGTAGGGATTATTCCGTTTGCAAGTTTGCAGAAAATACAGTCGTCTTTCATTTTGGTCTCCTTTTTATTTCAAAAATGCTTTTATTTGTTATACCGAAAACGGGAAAAGATTATCGAGTGCTCTTAAAAGATTGAAATCTCCCTTTGAGGTCATCTTTCCGCTCATGAACATTCTCTGGAATGTGTTTTCCCCGGCAATGATCTGATCCAGGATCTCCGAATTCATCTCAAGCTTAACATCACTGTATTCGCTCTGTCCGTAAAATACATCAAGCTTCGCATTCGACACTTTAATGATCAGGTCTTTTTTGAAATTCTTTATCTTCAGTCTGTATATCGCATTGATACCGGCCTGAGGAGTAAATCTTTTCTTAAAGTCGTCGATGTACTTGTTTTCGTCATCAACTTCCTGATTCTCGAGTTTGTTATGGAAAATACCCGTAAGTTCCCTGATATCTTCTTTCTGTCTTGCGACATACTCTTCATCCGCAGCATACATTGAAAGCTGTTCTGTTTCCTGAGGAGTAAGATCGACATTCTGGGTAACGGATACTTTCTGCTTGACCGCCTGGTTACTTGAAGGGAAGGACGCAAGTTTCTGAGAAATGCTTCTGTACATGTTTTCAGCCTTTTTCTCGATTATCCTGTCGTACTCTTCTTTGTATTCAAGAGATGCGATATCCGGAATATATCCGCATATCCCGCTGATGGGTTTTCCGCCTAATATCTCCCATGCGGTGGTCATGTTCATTTTTCCTTCGCGTTCGCCGTATGTTGTCGACATACAAACCGGACACATATATATTTTTGAAATAACGTCTTTATCGCCGTAAAGCCAGCATGCATCGAGGAACTGCTGCATGTATCCGCCGATACCGTACCATTCAACGGTTGTGGCAAGGATAACGCCGTCTGCTTCCTTTAAGGTCCTCGGAAGTGTCGTGATCGCACTTTTGATCTCGTAGAGATCGTATCTTTTAACGGTTACGTTAAGTTCTTCCAGAACCTCGCACATTTTCTTTATGACATACTGCGTCGGATCCCCTATCAGACCGCGTCCGCCATAATAGATATTAATATTCACCCTGTTAACACCTTTTCTTAATACATTAATGAAGCCATACTTCATATAAAATGCTTCCAAGGTCAATTATAATATCGCAGGATATCATACGCAAGCATATTTGCTATTGTCAGGCCAATACAAAACGAAGATTTCCGAGGCGGATTTCATCGCCCTGTTTTATCTCTTTTTCCCCTGAAACAAGCTTCTGACCGTTAATGAAAGTTCCGTTTTTGCTGTTCAGGTCATAAATGTACAGTTTGCCTGCCGCCTCATCGATCTGTGCGTGCATTCTCGAGACCGATCTGTCGTTTAAAAATATATCCACGCAGTCCGCCTTGGACCCTAAAATACAGGGGAAGTCCCCGAGATCCGCATCCGGAATCTTTCCGTCCCTGCTTATAAGCCTTCTCGCATCACCTTCGGGAAGACTTATAAATACCGTTTCGCTCCCGGTCCACCCGTCATCGTCGAGGTCCCTTTCATGCAAAAGTTCTTCGTGATTAAAAAGAGGCTCCTTTACAGGTTCGCTTTCGGTATCCCTTTTCTTCATAAGAAGAAACAGTTTGTCGATCGTCTGCTCGACCTTTTTCTTATTTCTGTTGATAAGACTTTTGGTCTCTCTTGCCTCTTCTTCCTTCAAAGGTTCCGGCTTTATTTCCTTCGGACTTTCTTCGTATATTGGTTCTTCCTCTTCGCATCCCTGAAGGATCTCGTAAAGGTTCTCGGCATCGATACTGCCTTCCTTGGCTCTCCGGTAAAGCTCATAGGTAGTTCTAACGACGCTCTGATTTCCGTTGTCTATATGCTCCAAAAGATACTCAGCCAGTTCCAGAAGCTCATGAGGATCCCTCTCTCCCGGATTAAAGATCCAGTAATATTTCTCGGTACTTAAATCCCTGTAAATAAATTCCGGCGAAAGCACGAGTCCCGATACATCCAAAAAAAGCCTCTTGCATTCCTTTACCTGACTGCTTATCGAATACAGAAGATCCGACATGTCCCGATAAGTGATCTTCCGTTTCATAAAGCCTTTTTCAAGGGACTGTTTTCCGGTTATGTCATAATAAAGTTTCGTTTCGTTGTCCCAGTCTTCCCTTTTAAGCATGACAAAGCCTTCAGATCTGTTCCTTAAAAGCATCTCTGTCTGAAACTCATCAAGCTCTCCGGTTATGACCAGATATTTTCTGTTTAGATCTCTTTGATATTCCGCTTTCATTCTCCCTCCGCCGTCTCACTCAAATCCTTGTTTTCACTTTCGATCAGATTGTTTGCGATATCGTATAAAGCCTTTACCCTTCGTATATCCGAAATGATCTTGGCCCCGTCCATCCTCCTTTTCGTGACGGATATCTTTATCTCACCGAGTGTCGATAATATTGCATTATCCGCTGCAACATCCAGTCTGCTCTCTACTCCTGCACTGACTTTACCGGCACTGACTTTTATCTCAAACACGGGGTCTTTTACACCGACAAGCTGACCCTTTATATCTTCGTAAAACCTTTCCTCGATCTCTTTTTTCAGCTGATTGTTTGTGGAAGAATTCTTATAGTCTGCTGCCTCGACCGCATGAACGAGGGCTCTGTACATCACGTTTTTATCGTACATAAATATGACGAGCCACACGATCGCCAGGATACAGACAAGTATTACCGGCATTATCAGAGCGCATTCTATCGTAAGATTTCCTCTCTTAAGTTTTCTCATCACAATTCCCCTTCGTTTAAACTAAAAGATCATAAGGAACACTGACAGGAAAAAGCCCGATACCATAAAAGGGATAAACGGGATCTTTGTTTTTTTATCCGCTTTTTTTATTCCCATCAGACCTACCGCGGCAAAAGCGCTTATAAGGCATGAGAAGAAAAACATTATAAGATTATCCTTCCATCCGAGCATAAGTCCCGTTGCCGCAAGTATTATCCCGTCCCCGCTCCCTATCTGTCCGTCCGTGATAAAAGAAAGAGCGATCAGTAGGACGCCTTCGGCCAGACCGATCAGTGAAGAGGCTACCGAAACATCGTCCGAAAGGAGCATAAATACCACAGAAAAAACGCCCGTTATTATCGGAAAAACGATATTTATCTCCCTTCTCTTTAAGTCGATCACAGCTTCTAACGAAAGCAAACCCATTACTATCACAAATCTAATAATCCTGATCGGATCCGTCATCTTCACCATCCCCTTCAACTTTTCCGGATATGTACGAAGCACATCTTCCACATTGTTTCTTTCCGGATACCTCGCTTAACTTAACCTTGTATACGGTCCTCTTTAAACCGCTGCATGAAAGACTCGTATGATAGCTTTCCCCGTAGTCCGTAATAAATACAACCTGGGGTGTATCCGCATTATTATCTTTTGCACACTTCTTACAGACCCCGTATTTTTTCCCGTCTTTATTCCTGCAGTTCTCTATGTCGCTTAATAAAACCGTGTTTATCGATAAACGAAGATGCGAACAGTTGCGGTTCGTGTGATAAACGCTTGCATTGTCTGTGATGTAGACATATTCTTCCTCACCGTCCACGCTGTGGGGCACATACCCCGTCCAGGAATGTACCTTTACCCTGTTGGCAAAGGTCATGCCGTCCACTTTAAAAAGATTAAAAAGCGGTTCGACTTTGTATGTGACGATCAAGTCTGTATCACCCTTTTCGTTTATCACTTCGGAGCGAAAGAAAAAGATCCCCGCTTCGCCGTTTTTTATCATGGAATCATTCAGGTTTCCAAGGCCGAAGTTTTCGGTAAACATCGCCCTGACAAGCGTCTCGGACAGTAAAGGATTAAGGATCGATGCATCGGGAAGTTCAATATCGGTATCCGCGCCCAGGAATTCCTCCCCTATGTTTTTCACATATGAAGCCGGATATGCCATAAGCGATATCTCTCTTGCCGTCTCATGCAGGGCATACTCTACCCTTGCATAAAGATTCATCATTTCCAGAACGGAAATAAGAGATATGGAAAGGCTTAAGAATATGGGCAGAACAAGTGCCGCTTCAAGTGTCAGACTTCCTTTATGTTTTTTCATTCCATCCTGCTCCTTTTAAAAATACGAATACTTCTTCTCACCGTAAAATCTGAAATCAAAACCCGTTTCAACCGAAAATACAGCCTTTACCTTATCCGCACAGACATCAAATCTGAAAAACTCGTTTCCGGTCCCCGAATCCCTTAAATTGAATTCGATGATATCCATCGTCCTGTAGGTCTTAACAAAGGAAGGCACATAATAAAGGAATAACCTCATATACCCGTTATAGTTGACCTTTACCGTCGGTATCCCATCCGAGCTTACCGCAGAAGCTGCGTCAGCCGCATCATCATCAACACTTCCGCCCAAAAGACCTATAAGTCCGCTCACGCTGACATTTATCTGATCCGACGTTTTTATAAGCGGAACTCCCTCGCCCTTTAAAAGACTCTTCATATCCGTCAGGGCTTCCATCTCTCCCCATATGAGCAAAACGACCTGCGTTATGACAGGCTCCGGTATTTCCGTAATGGCAGATATCAATTCCGAAGCGCTCTGAACTACCTCTACCTTATCCGAAGCCATATTAAGGGATATGTAATCCGCAAAGGCTCTGACATAAAACATTGTTTTTACGCAGTCCGTCATATTCATAAGATCCGTTGTCCGCCCGAAGATGATATACTCAGTCTCATACTTCAGATGAGTGTCATCCTTCGGATGGATGTAATCGCCGGTCTTCTGCATAATGTATTCGGTAAACAGTATGTTTTCGGTCGGGTCGAAACTGAATTCGGACAGATCTCCGCTTCCCTGTTCCTTTGAACGTTTCAAAAGAGTATATGAACCATCTATTTTCGCGTTGGAAAGACTGAAATAATCTTTTCCCATGATGCCTATGGCGCCGTAGTCATAATCTATCCACGAAAGATAGTTATCCTTTATCGCCGTCTGTTCCCATGTATCATCATCCGAATATGTTATCTTCGAGGCCGCTTCATCCTTTATCTTTTCATACTTCTCAGTATCAAGATCATACGAATCCCAGACCGCAACAAGATCGGCCATCTCTGTAATATCGTTTATCCCGACAAGATTTCTCATGTACTCGACTGCCTGTTTCGCAAAAGGTTTTCCGTATCTGTCGGTCGCAAGCTCGTACTCGCTTAAAGAAACATTTGTATCAGTAACATCCAGGATATCCGAATAAAACAAAAAGTTTGTATCCTCTTCCGGATGAAAATTATCGTCAAAATATTCATTCAGCCTTGCTTCAAGGTTTTTTGGATCGGGACTGTTGGATAAATACGAAAGGTCGATAAAGAACACATCATATCTTTCCAACAGTTCCCTGTTGTATTCCCCGAAAGCCGAAAGGAGTGCGCTCTCCACGGCACATTCGTATGCCACCTGAAGAGCCGCTCCCCTGGCTCCCGTAATAACTGCCAATGTCAATGAAATAATCAATGTAAATACAAGACTGAGATATATGGATATTTCTCCTTTATGTGATTTTCTTAATTTTGTTCGTAATAGCTTTAAATACATCTTCAACAATCTCAATCATTTCTTCTCTGAATATAATTACCAATGTTACCAGCACAACCAGGATCAAAATTACTTCCACGGTACTCAAGCCCGTTTCATCCATTGCAAACCGCTTGATAAGATTAATAGCTTCTTTCATGTTTTTCCTCCTTTCTCATATTTTTAAAACGAAAAACTGTCGAATGCCGGAATCATTATCAATGCAAAAACTATTATCAAAAGAAAAACCATGGGGATTAAAAGTCTGGTTCCGGCAGTTTCGGCTTTTCTTCGTATTTTCTCCCTTTTTTCGCTGTCCGATTCTTCGGCAGCATTCCTTACTTCTTCGGCAAAATCCTTTCCGCCTTTCTTGATGTTCCTTGTTATCCTTCCGACGAAAAAAGTTATCTCCCTGACATTGCATTCCGATGCCATTTTCTCGAGTGCTTCATTAAGAGACAGTCCGCCTTTGATATCCGTACTCGCCTTATATACCTCTTCATACAAAGGATCGTTTTTCTTATTCTTTTTGTATTCCGCCCCGAGCCTTTCTATCACCTGTCTGTGTGTAAGACCCGCTTCGTTTAAAAGTGCATACTTAACCGCAAAGTCCGGATATTCGTCGATTATCGCTTCCCGTTTTTTCTTTTCGTTTTCACCAAACGAAAACCTGTCTTTAAAAAGAACCAGGAACGCACAAAGAAGAGTCATCGCGATAACCGACGGGATCTTATTGTTCTTTTTTCTGCTCCATGAGATCTTTACTCCGTCGAGTTCCTCGGGAAGGGTTATGTTTTTATCGTTTCTTTCATTCTCGTTTTTCTCGTTAAGATACTGCTTAAGCTTTTTAAAGAACTTTGCATCGTCGGTGATCTCAGGTTCCTTTATCACGCCTTCGATCATCTCTTTTTCCTCAAATCCTTCGAGATAATAAGTGACTTCTATCCCGATATCCGTATCTTCATCGATCTCGTCCGTGATCTTTCCCGAGGGATCCACATACCCTCTCGGTCTCACCCTGTATTCGATGTCAAAGGGGTATCCTTCTATTCTGTCGGGAAAATAAAGATCGCTTTTAATCGAATCAAAAGATGAGTTTTCACCAAGGATCGTACTGTTAAGTTTCTCCAAAAAACCGTCTTTCATAGCTTCCGCTTCACTGAGAGAATACGTTCTTGAAAGGATCTTAATATCGATCTCTTCTTCTCCGTAATCGCTTGCTGCAATAAGCTTCACGTTATGCGTCTTTCCGTCCTCGTCCCTTATGAGTTCGTCGCTTAGACCCGGATCGTTTTTGTTCTTTAAGAAAAGCAGCATCGAAAGAAGAAGCCCTGCCCCGAGTATCAGCAATGCCGTTTTTACGTTCTTGTTTAAACTTTTATGTTCGCTATTTTTTCTCCCCATACAAACGCTCCGATATAGACTAAAAGACAAACACTCATTATCAGTATCCCTTTAAGATTGCCGTAAAACATATCAAAATATCCGGGACTTGTTACGCCGATGTATCCTAAGATAAGAAAAGGGATCCCGCACATCAGCCTGTGCTCAAACTGCTTCGAAGATATAAGAGTTTTAAACTCCCTTTTCATCTCGATCTTTGTATCTATGACTTCCGCAGTATCGGCTATTATCTCCCTTAAGTTTCCGCCGCTCCTTTTGGCGATCGAAAACACCTCGGCAAATTCGTTTATCTCTTCGACATGACTTCTTTCCCCGAATGAAGAGATAAGACTTTCCAAAACGATATTGTTTTCAAGACCTCTTACTATCGTTTCGCACTCTTTGGTCATATCCGATCGTTCGCCGAAGATCTTAAACATCTCCCTGTACGTATATACAAAAGAATTCTCCGCGGAATTTCCCGCCTGAAGATTGACCGACAGTATCCTTATCATTTCTTTAAATTCGAGTGTCAGTTTCCATCTTCTCTTCTCCGCCAGATACTTTTTCTCAAACTTTAAAAAGACGGGAAGAAGCGCAAAAAGAACGATCCAGGCGAAAAAAGACCTGTAAAAGAAAAAGGCAAAGAGGGCGGAAACCAGGGCCCAGAGGGCAGCGCCTGCAAGCACTTCTTTTATCTTCAGTTTGTAAACGTCATACTGCATTTATTTCTCCAGTTTATATGTGTTTTTAAGTTCCCCGACCTTAACGAGCACGCTCTCTTTCCCGGTCATCACGGTATCAAAGAGCTTTCGCAAAACAATGCTTTTGTTTTCATCGGAAGTAACTTCGCTTATTTCCGTCACCCTTCTTGATCCTGACTTCGATCTTTCGAGATGGATCATGATATCTATGCCCGATGCGATCTGACGGCGGATCGATTCAAGCGGTATTTCAGCGTTTTGCAGATACATGGCTTCAAGCCTTGTGATCATATCCGCAGAGCTGTTCGCATGTCCCGTGGACATACTGTTGTGTCCCGTGTTCATGGCCTGCAGCATATCAGCGACCTCGGCACCTCGGACTTCCCCGACGATGATACGGTCAGGGCGCATTCTGAGAGCCGTCTTAATAAGGTCCTTAATCGTGATCGCTTCGCAGCCCGATGAATTCGCGTTTCTGGTCTCCAGCCTTACAAGGTTTTCAACGGACTTTATCTGTAATTCAGCCGAGTCTTCGATGGTTATAACTCTCTCGCCCGACGGGATAAAATCCGAGAGTACATTTAAAAGAGTTGTCTTTCCGCTCGAGGTTCCGCCCGATACAAAGACGTTGTATCCGGCTCTTACGACCGTCTCAAGAAAGGCTGCCGCTTCAGGCGTGATGCTTTTGTTTTCGATCATCGTATCCATCGTAAAAACTTCCTTCGGGAAACGTCGGATCGTAATGATCGGACCTGTTACCGCGGGAGGCGAGAGCACGATATTTACTCTCTCTCCGTTTGATAATCTCGCATCGACTATGGGCTCGCTTTCGTTTACCACACGATTGCATTCGGATACGATCTGCTGGATCACGTCTTCTAATTTTTCAACCGAAGAGAATTTTTTATTCCACTCAAAGATCGTTCCCTTCTTCTCGATAAAGATCCTGTCATACCCGTTCACCATGATCTCGGAGATCTCTTCGTCCTCGATCAGTTCCTGCAAAACATCGAGTTTTCTTATTGAATCAAATATGTTTTTTACAAGCGTTTCCCTTTCCTTTAACGAAAGGTTTTCATCCTCGGTTTCCCTGTATACGATCCGTGCGATCAGGCGGCGGACTTCTTCTTCGCTTTGTTCTTCCGACATATCCAGTTCCGTTCGAACGATGGATGTAAGTCTTAAGATCTCTCTTTCGTCTATCATTCAAACCTCCCGCTACCAGCCAAACTCGGCTGTCGTAGTCTTTCTTACATAGTCTCCGAGTTCCGTATAAAGAAGCCTGTCTATCTCACCCGGAAGGTTCTTGATTATCGGAATGTTGATCTTCCTCGTTTTCTGAAGGATATCATCGTATTTGTATTCGTTTAACATCTGCTCGTAGTGGAAGATCTTATTCTGAGCCATGGGATCATTGGCAGTAAGAGTGTAGATAACAAAACATCTTGAAAGAAAAGAATCAAACAGACCCTGAAGATAATCGGATAAGTCGAGAATGATGTAATCGTATTCATTCATACCGACTATCTCGTCCAAAAAATCATCCCATATCTCGGGAGTTATATAGGCAAGATCGATATAATAAAACGCAGGCTTTATCATATCGAGGCCGTTATAATCCATTAAGCTGCTTTTGAATTTCGAGACGAATTCCTGACGGATATTATTAAAGTAATAAAGTATATCCGTCATATCTCCCCTTCGCCCGAGACCGCCCGAAACACTCATTCCGGAAAAGCTCTCAAAGTTCAGATAAAGCACCCTGTTCTTCTTTGCGAGCATCTGTCCGAGGACCGTGCAGAACGAAGTCTTCATGCATCGTGAGACCGGCGAAAAAACTCCGATGATCTTTGATCTTCCGTTTATAAGCCCACCAGCATTTATGCCGTCCGAGCCAATGATCCCGATGAGTCTTTCCAAAACCTTATCCGCAGGTGAGAATCTGAATATGCCTTCGCCCTCTTCGGCTTCGTGAATATATATCACATGCCCCACTCCGCTAAAGACCGCTTTTTTGTCTTCCGAAGCTATAAGATAATCTATCTTTTCTTTTTCCAGATACTGAACCAGCTTTTCCTCATCGGTAAACGCACAGAGCGAAAACCTTATCTTTCTGCTTTCATCAAGATATCTGTAAAGCTTTTCCATATAACTTAAATTGCTGTCAAACAATGCCAGAGTTTTCCTTTTCAATTCATCCTCCTACAATCAGTTTCGTAACGACCGCCAAAAGTATCGGCAGTGAATAATGTATACTTCCTTTTTTCAGATCATCTTTATCAAGGAAGTCGATATACGATTCGTTCAGCACTTCCTTATCCTTCATCCGGATCCTGAAGATCATATTTTTTGAGAACACAAAAAGTGCTTTGAACCTTTCGAAAAAAGACCTGTTGATCAGTGCTTTAAAAAGCCCCAGAAAAAGACCGAAAAAAAGCGAGATCACAAATATGAACATAACTTCTTTGAATGAAAAACATACACCGATCAAACCGAGAAGTTTAAGGTCCGCTCCTCCGAATAAACCTAAAACAAAGAGCGGGAATAAGATTAATACGGGAAATACGACTGAGAAAAAAGTACCGATAAGATCCGATTCACGGAATATGAAGAATTTTTGGGCAAGAAGAGCCGCAAGAGAGATCGCAATAAACCGGTTGGGGATCTTATCGTTTCGAATATCAAACAGACATGCTGCAAATAAAATAAGAATAAGTAAAACTATTGCCAATCACATCCTTTTTGAAACGTATTTAATTGTTCGTTAGGGAAATATAGGGAGAAGACTCCCTTTAGAATTGATCCTGACCCTTTCGGGTGAGTTTGATTATAATCGCTGTTGTGAAATTTGTAAATAAAATTTTGAAATTTTTTAAATTTTTTGTTGAAAATGACGAATCTAGAACGTGGAAATAATGCATGCAGATGCGAATATGAAATAAGTTATCGATATCGCCGCATGGATGAAAAGCCTTACACATGTCTGTATAAAGGTGATCTCAATATTTCTTATCCAGCTTACCATCCAGAAATTTTCCTCAAAGTAACAATAGAACGGCTGGAACGCCATGATACACTGGGCGATCTTTAAGATATCCAGGATTATTCCGAAAAGCAGTACCGCAAAGATCCCGGGATGATCCACCGCGAGCACAAACAGACATAATCCCAGTAAAATAGCCGGGATCCTAAAGAACAGGACAACGACAAGAGTGATAATTTTTGCATTGGTATTGGCATCTTCGAGTTTTTTTGCCGGATCGTAGATCCTTTTTCTCGGATTCGAAGTCCTATTTCCGGAAGAGGAAACCGGCCTTTTCAGATCGTAGATCGAATCTTCGTAACTTTTTACACGTGCGTCCTGAGCTTTAAAAGCTTCGGTCGTTAAGATCTCATCTTTTACCTTGGTACATAAATTGCTGTAATACCTGGCGGATTTATAATCTCCGAGGCTGTCAAAAAAGGCTTTGTATCTGTCACACTCCTCAGCGGTTTTAGCTTTGTTGACGCTGCGGACATACATCTGATAATCAAGGTTTAATTTTTCTTCGTTGATAAGACTGATCTTTTCATCGCATTCCTTTGCGAAATTTTTTGCATCACGAAAATCACCGAGTTCTTCGAATTCGGTTTTAAGATCTTCCAATTCAAAAACAGATTCCGTAATTTTAAATCTTTCGATAAGTTCGTTAAAAAGCGTATCTTTTTCTTTGTATGTTTCGTCGTCCATGATCGCCATTATGAATAACTCCGCCTTTGGTAAACGTGCCTACGAAAATTATATAGTTTATGGCACTTAAGGTCAAATAAAAAAGGATTCTACTATACGTAGAATCCTCTGTTATTCTGTTCTTCCAATGATTCGTTGATCGCGCTTTTCGAATAGGTCAGTCCTGCGGTCACTTTCTGTGTGTTCTGCATGACCGGTTCGGATTTATCCATTTTCGCAAGCTCGATATAAGTATCGCGCAAAGGCTCGATGACCACTTTTACATTGTCGAAAACCTTGACGTCTTTTCTTATCTCTGCGAGCAGAAGTTCCTTGTTAACATACGCATAAAGGCTCATAAAATAGCCTGCGATATCATACTCGAAATCGATCGATTCCATAAGTTCTCTTAAGCATCCTCTTGCCTTTCTTATCGCATCGTGGATCTCATTGATGTCGTTTTTCTCGATGGCTGCTTTTGCATCTTCGACATACTCTAAGAGCATCTCATAAAGGATCTCGATCAGTTCGGTACTGTTGGCCGATGTAATTCTTAAAGTAAACTCCTGTTTCTTTTCGTTGGTCATGTCTTCCGCCTTTCCCCTGACGTTAGTTTTCTGCTGTTACTGAAGAAGCTGTAATACCTGCTGAGGTCTTTCGTTAGCCTGTGCAAGCATGTTCGTACCTGCCTGGATAAGTACCTGCTGTGTTGTATAGATAGTCATCTCACTTGCCATATCAACATCCATGATCCTTGAATAGCTGGAAGTCATGTTTTCTTCGGAAACATCGAGGCTTTCGGATGCGGATTCAAGTCTGTTCTGATATGCACCGAGTCTTGCTCTGATCGAAGAAATATAATTGATGGCGTCGGAAACGCTCTGCATTGCTTTGTCAGCACCTTCTTTTGTTGCTATGGAAAGGTCCTCAAGACCTGTCATCTTAAGTGATACTTCGGGGATCCTGATAGCAAGAGCCTGACCTTCGTTTGCACCGATCTGCATACGCATTGCACCGATTCCGGTAAGGTCTAAAGTAACATTGCTTGCATCGGCTTTTGCCTGAAGAGTAACTTCAAATCCGCCTGAAGCAGTGATCGTAACCATATCTCCTACGATCTTTGATACGATGGCATCTGTAGGGAATCCGCCGTTTCCGGAAACATCGGGTACTGCACCTGTTACGATCGTATTACCGTCTGCATCCGTTCCGGTCGTGATACTTGTAAGAAGATATTTTCCTATCTCAACTTCGTCGGAATAATATGCAACCTTTACATCTGAACTCGATGTGTATCCCTTAAGATCGAATGTTCCGTCCAAAAGGGGCTTTCCGTTAAAGTCTGTGGATTTGGAGATTCGTGTGATCTCTTCTTTTAACTGCTTGATCTCGTTGTCGAGTGTTTCTCTGTCGGAATCGGTCATTGTACCGTTTGCTGCCTGAACGGAAAGTTCGTTCATTCTCTGAAGGATCGCATGGATCTCGCCGAGCGCGCCGTCTGCGGTTTCGATAACAGAGATGGCATCTGCCGCATTATCGCCTGCGATAGACAGACCGTTGATCTGTGAATTCATTCTTTTCGCAATGGCAATACCTGCGGGGTTGTCTTTTGCATGATTAACCTTCAAACCCGAAGATAATTTTTCCATGGATTTTGTTAAAGCGTTATCCGTTCTCTTTAATGCGTTGTTAGCTGTCAATGCGGAAATGTTTGTTCCTACTCTCATAAATCACTACCTGCCTTTTTAACTGTCTGAATAAATGTTTTCGCTATATTGTAAAGCTGTTTCGTGGTTATTTCATCACTTGCAGCTTTGTCGAAATGCTGTCTGAAATAATCTACATTTATTATATCGGTCTGAATATAATTAAACGTAACCTCTTCAAAGCCTGCATTTTTGAAGCTTTCTTCAAAATCGCTTCTTTCCTTGAGTCTCTCGAGTCCGACGCTGCTCTCTCCGGCTACAAGTGCCGAAAGCACTCCGTCGTTAACCGTGAACTGTGCGAGGATATTGCCGAATTCTTCGGTCTCAAAGGAAGTAAATACTTTTCCTTCCTTCTCCGCTTTCTTTAAGATCTTAACCCTGATATTCACGGTCTCGTCTTCGAGCATGAGCGGAACTTCGTAGTTTTCCTCGCGGGTCATTTTGCTGACCAGTCCGATCTGCTTGAAAGTCTGCTTCATGGCCTTGATATCGAAATAATCTCCGATACCGCTCTCTGCGATACGCCCGATCGCATCCTTTGCTTCTTTCAAAACTTTATCATAAGCTTCGGCAACAGTCTCTTCATCATCAAAGGATTCCGCTATGGATTCCATTGCCTCTCTGAAGGAATTGTCTTCAAGTTCGTCTGCGAGCTCATCCATCTTTTTCCAGGGATTGTAATCCTTGTCGTTTGCGAGGATCTCGGTCATGGCCTTTAAGTTTTCGGGAGTTACCTTTTCGTTTAAAAACTCAAGTTCGGCCGCTGCGTTTTTCTCATCCCTAACAAGATTTTCCCTGTATGTCTCAAACTCTCTCTTTAAGAATTCTTCCTGACCTTCTTTTGAAGTCACAACGGATGTGAATGCAGATGCGATCTGTTCGCTTATATCGAATTCGTATCCTGCTGCCGTTATAGCCTCGCCTAAAGATGCATCGAGTTTGATATTAAGTCCTCTGCTCTTTCCGGTACGGATGGCTGTCAAAAGGTTTTTGAAACTGATCTCGGATTCCGCCTTAACAAGATCACCGACAGCTTTTCCGTCGCTCTTGTCGATCTTATCGAGCAGTCTGTAGATACCGATGAACGAATCTCTTTCCTCTTCGGTGATCTCTCCGGCTCTGTCGAGTTTGCAGATAAAAGATGCATAATTGTCTGCGACCGAGATCGAATCCCTGCCCATCTCGTCGAGCTTCGCTTCGAGTTCTTCCATTCCGATCTCGAGAGGATTGATGCCTTCCCTTATCATCTCAAGCGTGTTCGAAGGATTCATCTTGTTGATGATACGGTTTAACATCGTTTCCTTTTCGGATATATCTATAATGTTTTCTTTTGTTATCTCTATCTCGCTGTAGCCTAAGATCCTTACGGCTTTCCGGTTGTTTTCGTTTATTTCCATACCCTGTTCTTTAAGGATATCGTCAATATTCGAAAATGCTTTCTTTATATCGTCGCCAAGGTCGCTTCTGACTTCGGTTCCGACCGCTTCGTATGTTTTCTGAGCCTTGTCGAACTGCTCTTTTAATCCGATACCTACTTCGTATGTCAAACGGAGCGAAAAGATATTTGAATTCTTTGTGATATCGCCGACAGCCTTTACGGGAAGATAAGGCATCTCTGCGATGACCTGTCGGCTTTCTTTCCAGAGCGCGGAATTCTCGGCAGCTTTTACTTCGTCGCTTCCGAAGAAGTCTCTGTTCACTTTGTCTTCGAGTGCTTTAAGAACGTTAACCGTCTCTTCAAGTGCGGTGATCTCTATGGAAAAGCCTCTTTTTATCATCATGTAATTGGCTTCGACACTCATCTTGAGTCTTGTCTCTGCCAGTATTCTCTTGCTTGTGATAAGCGCGGGATCTTCAACGCCTTCGTTTAAAGTCCTTACGTTCGAACCTGCGACTTCGGAAAGATTCTGAATATTCAATGTCTTTCCTTCGTTGATGAGAACCTGAAGGTCCGAATCCGTAGCGTTGTCTATAACTTCCTTTGCCCTTACGGCTCTTTCCAAAAGATTGTCGGATTTGGTGAATTCCGCTTCGTTCGCTCCGACACCTCTTTCAACTGCATTGGCTACGACCGCTGCTTTTTCCTCATCGGAAAGAGGAAGTTTAACATCCCTTAATTCGTGAAGGATCGAAAGGTTTCTTTCGTTGCAGAGGATCCTCGACTTAACAAGCCATTTTCCTTCTTCCAGAAGTTCCGCTTCTTCGTCAGGGTCTTCTATCTTCAGATCAGCCGCTATTTCATGGATCTTGTCTTCGAAATACTTTGAATCGCCGAAATCTCCGTCACCGTCTTTTACGATATGTCCGTATTCGTCGCTGAAATATCCGCCTTCCTTAAAAGGAACCTCGGCGGCACAGAATCTTACTCTGTAAAGGTTTTCTATCGTGGGCTCGATGGCGTTTCTTAAAATGTAATCGCACATTCCGTCCGTGATCTCGGTGATCTCGGATGCTTTTTTGTATACATCCGCGATCTTGTCTTTTATATCTTCGTTCAATGAAAGGTCTCTTTCATCGAATTCTTTTTTCAATGCTTCGGCAGCGCCCCTGCTTCCGGTGATCTCTTCCATTTCTTCCACGGAAAGATCGTCGTTGTATCCGCGGATGATGTTTCCGCTCTCTGCCATTTTTGCCTTGATGTGGTCGAGTGTGTTAACGCTCTCTGCCTCATCCGTATCACCGGGTTTGCAGCCGTCTTCGACCATTCTGTTAAAGTCTTCGCTGCTCATGGTGTTGGACATGACGGTCATGTAATCAAGGTTGTTTCGAACATCAAACTGAAGGGCCCCGCTTTCGGCGTCCTTCATTAGATCATTCTGATTGGAATATAAAGAGAGAAAATTGCTTCCGGATGCGACCTGAACAGCCATTTCGGAAGATTTTATAATTCTCGAATCGTTGTCGCTTTTTGAAAAAGGTGCGGTAACATTCTGACTTTCCTGTGTGTTCTGCGTGTATAAATGGATCATCGGCATCTCCTTTTTGCTTCACTTTCGACAAGATATATTTCGGCAGGTTTGGCATATTATTTAATCTTTCTTTTCCGAATTAAAGTTGAAGCATCCCCTGACGGGTGTTATTATTAACAGGAATGATATAAAAATAAGGAATTTTCGAAAGCAGTGAATAAGATGAACGAACAGCACAACTCTTACGAAAACAACGATTATACATTTTTAAGGGAAAAGATCACAGAGCGTCCCATAAACAAGCGAAAAGTTATCAAACAGTCACTTCTGACCATCACTCTGGCCGTAACTTTCGCTCTTGTGGCATGCTTTGTTTTTTTCTTTTTTGAAAAAGGAACACTGAACGGATTCTCAAAGGAACAGCAGGATTCCAAAAAGATCGAGCTTACGCTTCAGGAAACCACCGATGAGATCCTTCCCGAAAACATGATAAAAGAAGATGTTGTCGAGCCTGAGATCATCATTCCCGATTTCCCCGACAGCAGCGAGCTCATCGAAGACGTTATCGCTTCATACGAACCCGATGTCGACGATTATCAGGGCATCTACAACAAAATGAAAAAGCTCGCGGCCGAAGCATCAAAGTCTTTAGTCACGGTCACCGCGATCCAGGATAAGACCACATGGCTTAATTCCGATTACGAATCCAAAACAAAAACGACCGGTCTTATCATCGAAGACAACGGAACGGATCTTTTTATCCTTACGGATGCGAATATCTTATCCAATTCAAATGAGATCGTAGTCTCCTTCCAGAACACACAGGAATGCACGGCTACGGTAAAGGCCGTTGATAACTATACGGGCATCGCGATACTTACGATCCCTCTTACGGAGCTTAATGACACAACAAGAAGTGCGATCGCCTATGCGGCACTCGCCAATTCACAGTTAAGCTGCAAGCCCGGTGATATCGTTATCGCCCTCGGAGATCCTTTAGGATACGGTTCTTCGATCGGCTACGGTATCCTCACTTCGACAAACACAGAGATAAACGGTATCGATCACAATTATCAGCTCTTAACGACAGATATCTACGGATCCGAAAATGCAAACGGCATCCTTATCAATAAAAACGGAAAAGTAATAGGACTCTTAAACCAGTCCTTTAACAAATCCGAGCACAAAACGCTCGTATCCGCAGTCGGAATAACTGAGCTTACAAAGCTTATCGAAAACCTCTGCAACGACGTGAGCCGCCCTCACATGGGAGTAAGCTTAACAAATGTTTCTTCCATCGCTATGCGTTATTACAACGTGCCCATGGGCGCATACATCATCGATATAGAAATGGATTCACCCGCAATGAAGGGCGGCATCCATAAGGGAGATGTCATCACCGCCATGAACGATGCAGTCATCACCAGTGTTCTCGATTACGAACTCGAACTTAACGACTGCGCACCCGGTGATGAAGTCACGGTCACCATCATGAGACCGAACGGCGATACCTATATCGATATGGATCTTAAAGTAACTTTGTCTGAATAATACGGAGCAAAAATGAGAAAAACAGTCTATACAAAATTCATATTTGCTTATCTTTTGTTTGCTCTTTTCGGATTTCTCGTTGTGGCAACATTCAGTTCGAGAGCCATCAACGATCTTGTTACCGAAACCGAAGCCGACAAACTTTATAAAGAAGCCATCATCATCGCGGACACATATGCGAAGAACCTTTACTCATCCGAGACCAGTCTCGAATCCGTAAAAAAACAGTTCGATATCCTGGCTCTTTATTTTGATTCGACTCTCTGGATTATGAACCCTTCGGGACTCATCGTCCTTTCTTCCGACAGACCCGTCGATGTCGAAAATCCCATGTATGTCGAAAACTTTAATTCCACCGACAATATCGGCGGTTATTATACCGTGGGCGATTTCTACGGAACATTCGATGAAGATGTTTTAAGCGTATTCGCTCCGATCACCGACGGTTATCAGGTGCAGGGTTATGTGGTAATCCACAAAAGCGTGGCCGAACTGAGAAAACTTTCCGAAAGACTCTTAACTCTTTCATATTATCTTTTCATCATCCTTTTCGTGCTCTCGCTCATAATCCTCATTTTCTTTACGAGCAACGTATACAGACCTCTTCGTAAGATCACGAAAGCGACCGAGGAATACGCATCCGGAAACCTTCGTTATCAGTTCCAGATCGATTCGGAAGACGAGCTCGGTTACCTTGCGGCGTCACTTAACTATATGGCGAGCGAACTCTCCAAAGGCGAAGACAATCAGAAGCAGCTCGTTGCGAACGTATCGCACGATTTCAGATCTCCGCTCACAAGTATCAAGGGGTATTCGGAAGCGATGCTCGACGGAACGATCCCGCCCGAACTTCACAATAAGTATCTCGAGATCGTTACAAACGAATCCGACAGACTTATAAAACTCACCAACTCGCTTCTTACTTTAAACAACCTGAATACCGAGGGAATGATCCTTGAGATCACGGACTTTGACATCAATACGGTCATCAGAAAAACCCTCGCAACATTCGAAGGCGCATGTCAGAAAAAGAAGATCTCGATCGACTTAACTCTTACCGGAGACCAGCTTTTCGTAAAGGGCGATATCTCCAAGATCCAGCAGGTCTTCTATAACCTTCTGGACAACGCGATCAAGTTTTCCAACAAGGATTCGGTTATCTTTATCGAGACAAAAGAAAAACACAAAAAAGTGTTTGTAAGCGTTAAAGACCAGGGAATCGGAATCCCCAAAGAAAGCCTCAATCAGATCTGGGACAGATTCTATAAGACCGACCTTTCCCGAGGCAAAGACAAAAAAGGAACCGGACTCGGACTTTCCATCACAAGAGAGATCATCCGTGCACACGGTGAAAACATAAACGTGATCAGTACTGAAGGCGAAGGTACCGAATTTATCTTCACCCTGACTTTATCCGACATCAACGAAGAAGAATAGACCAAACGAGGCCGATAATGCAGGTTACTTTTGAAAAAGCGGATTCCCCCGAAAAAGAGGAAGCGCTCATTAAAGCACAGACAATTACAGACGATATCAAAGCGGCGATCGAACTTCTCGAAGGCGGTAAGCGCAAGATCCCGCTTTTAAAAGACGGCGAAACGGTTCTTTTGGAAACCACGGCTTTTTATTACATCGAGTCCGTGGACAAAAGAACTTTTGTATATTCGAAAGATGACTGTTTCGAAACGAGATTAAGACTTTACGAACTGGAAGAAACGCTCGGCGCATATTTCCTAAGGATATCAAAATCCATGATCGTAAATCTTAAAAAGATAAAAGGAGTAAAATCCGACCTGAGCGGCCGTATGGAAGCCACGATGTTAAACGGCGAAAAGATCGTGATCTCAAGAAGTTACGTTAAAGAGATCAAAAGGAGGCTTGACTTATGAGCAAAATAAAAATGGTGTTCCTTCAGACAAGCTTCATATCGCTCGGCATCTTTTTCGCAGTCGGTATCGCTCAGGCAATAAGCCACTTCGCAGGCAATCCTTACAACACGGACTGGTATTTCCTCTTAAGCGTTATATTCGCGGGATTCCTCTGTTCGCTGCCTTCATTTATTCTCTGCTTCGAAAAGATCAAACCGTTTTTCGTAAGGATAATCATTCATTTTACCATGGTCCTTGCGTCGGTTTCACTTCTCGGCTGGCTGTTTAAATGGTACACAGGATTAGTCGGATACCTTTTCATAGTACTTATTTTCATCTTTGTTTACGCATTCGTCTGGATAATGACAAAGTGGTTTTACGTTAAGGAAGACAATGAAATAAACAACGCACTGAATTCGATCCGTGACGAGGAATAACCCTTAAAAAACAACAATTTAATCAAAAAAGAGCAACTTGGTAGACCTTTTTTGCATCTTGGTCGGGTTGCTCTTTTTTTATTTTTTCCATTCGATACAATGGGTTCATAAACAAAGCGAACACAAAAGAAAGGACAAAGAAATGAACGTTATCGAAGTAAGAAATCTTGTAAAAAAATATAACGAACACACAGCAGTGAACGGAATAGATTTTGATGTAAAAGAAGGTGAGCTCTTCGCATTCTTAGGTGAAAACGGAGCAGGCAAATCCACAACGATAAACATCCTCTGCACCATCCTTGAAAAGACATCGGGCGATATAAACATCTGCTCACACGTACTCGGAAAGGAAGACGATCTGATACGAAAAGAGATCGGGATCGTATTTCAGAACTCGGTACTCGATGACAAGCTCACCGTAAAAGAAAATCTCTTCACAAGAGGAAGCTACTACGGACTGACCAAAAGAGAGATCGAAGAAAGACTTAAATCCTTTTACGAAAGATTCGAACTTGAAGAGATCATGAAAAGAAAATACGAAAAGCTCTCGGGCGGACAGCGAAGAAGAGTCGACATCATAAGAGCACTTTTAAACAATCCCAAGATACTCTTCTTGGACGAGCCGACAACAGGTCTCGATCCCAAATCAAGAAAGATCGTGTGGGACTACATCGACTACTTAAGAAGAGAAAAAGGCATGACGATCTTTTTAACCACACACTATATGGAAGAGACCAGAGATGCAAACCATGTGGTGATCCTCGATAAGGGAAAAGTGATAGCAAGAGGAACACCCGCAGAACTTAAAAGCAATTACGCTTCATCAAAGTTCTTATGGTATACGGACAGAAGCGAAGAAAACGATAAAACGGCAGGTGCCATAAACCCGAACATCATATACGATGCAGACCATTACAACATTCTTTTTACCGGAGACATACTCGATGCGATCTCAAAAGAACGAAACAAATTCAAGGATTTCGAGATCATCAAAGGAAGCATGGATGACGTATTCTTAAATCTCACGGGAAGAATGATAGCAAACTAAGACATAAACAAAAGGAGATAAACAAATGAAAGGCTTTACAGGATTAACAAAAAGAAACATACAGATCTATTTCAAAGATATTCACTCGGTGATCTTCTCACTTCTTACATCGATCATCGTATTCGTGCTCTATCTTTTATTCTTAAAAGGAACCTTCGTTGAAGCGATCGAAGGAAGCATGCAGGGACTTGAAGCTTTTATCGATTCCGCTGATGTCAATATGTTCGTAAACGGCGTGCTCCTTGTCGGAATACTCGGTTCGGCAACGGTAACGATCCCCTACAACTGCCTGACAACGATCGTAAAAGACCGCGAGAGAAAAGTTGATTACGATATCCTTGCAACACCCGTGAAAAGATGGCAGATCATCCTTTCCTACCTTACGGCAGCCGTTATCTCTTCATTCATGATGACATCACTTCTTCTGACTGTCGGCCTCTTGATCATCTCGGCACTCGGAAACATGCACCTTACGGTATTAAGTATCCTCGGTGCATACGGCGTGTTGTTCTTGGGATGCCTCTCATCGAGCGCACTCTTTATGACGATAGTTTTATTCTTCAAATCCTCATCGGCAGCCGGTGCATTCTTCGGGATCCTCTCCGCTGCAGCAGGTTTTGTGATCGGTGCATACATTCCCATCTCACAGTTTTCGTCAAAGATCCAGACGCTCTGCAATCTTTTACCGGCAAGCCAGATCTGCGCACTTCTTCGTAACATGCTTTTAAACGGAGTATTAAATGAGATGAACAACTCGATCGGCGGTGTCGATAACGGTGCATTCGTTGATGCCATCCGTCAGTCGATGACATTTAACGCATCACTTTTCGAAAAGAGCCTTCCCGTAAATACCATGTGCATCTACGTTGGCATCTTCACTCTTATAAGCCTGCTTGCAATGATCTTCTTCTACACAAGAGTTTACAAAAAGAATTAACAGGAATAAAAAAACGACGGGGAATCTCCGTCGTTTTGTTTTACCAGTGAAGTCTGTGAAGTTCGCCTTCCGCTTCCAGTCCTTTAAATCCGTTCTGTCTTAATGCTTCGTATAAAACGATGTTCACGGAATTGGAAAGGTTTAAGGATCTTATCTCGGGAAGCATCGGGATCCTGATACAGTCATCGGGATGTTCCACAAGGATCTCTTCGGGTATTCCCGCACTTTCCTTTCCGAACATTATATAATCGTTTTCATCATATTTTACATCCGTGTAAACATGCTTTGCTTTGGTCGTAGCCATATAGATATGTGCGCCGGGATTTTTCTCGAGAAACTCCGCAAAGTTCATGTAGCGACGCACATCAAGCTTATCCCAGTAATCCATTCCCGCTCTTTTTACGCTCTTGTCGTTTAACACAAATCCGAGCGGCTCTATCAGATGAAGAGTGGTTCCTGTAGCCACGCATGTTCTTCCGATCGCTCCCGTATTAAACGGGATCTCGGGTTCAAGAAGTACTATATTCATTACTTTTCAGCTCTTAATCTTTCAACGAATTTTTTAAGTCTTCCGATCGCAACCTTAAGGTCCTCGATCGAATATGCATAGGAGATTCGAAGGAATCCTTCGCCGCAGTCGCCGAATGCGGTTCCCGGAACAACAGCTACTTTTTCTTCCTCAAGGAATTTGAGTGCGAATTCCTCGCTGGTCATTCCGAATTCCTTTATGCAGGGGAATACGTAAAATGCACCGAAAGGCTCGAAGCAGGGAAGATTCATTTCCTTAAATTCATTCATTAAAAATCTTCTTCTCTGATTGTATGCTTCAGTCATTTCAGCCACATCGTCATCACCGTTCTTTAATGCCTCAACAGCAGCATACTGGCTCGTAGTGGGAGCACACATGATAGCAAACTGATGAAGTTTGATCATCTGCTTGATGATAAGTTCGGGTCCGAGTGCGTATCCGAGTCTCCATCCCGTCATGGCATAAGCCTTGGAGAAACCGTTGATGATAACCGTTCTCTCTCTCATTCCAGGGATGGAACAGATGGAAACATGTTTGGATTTGTATGAAAGTTCCGAATAGATCTCATCGGAAATAACAAAAATATCGTGCTTTTCAATAATGGGTGCGATAGCTTCAAGATCTTCTTTTTCCATGATCGCACCTGTGGGGTTATTGGGGAAGGCAAGGATAAGAACTTTTGTCTTTTCCGTGATAGCCGATTCGAGTTCTTCGGGTGTAAGTCTGAACTGGTTCTCATTCTTCAAAGGAAGGATAACGGGAACGCCGTCAGCCATGACCGTACAGGGCTCGTAAGAAACATAACAGGGTGTGGGAATGATAACCTCTTCACCCGGGTTCAACATACATCTTAATGCAAGATCGATACCTTCGGAACCGCCTACGGTCACGAGAGCTTCCGTTAAGGGATTATATGTAACTCCCTGCTTTCTTGAGTAATAATTGCAGATCTCCTGTCTTAATTCCTTGATACCTGCATTGGAAGTATAGAATGTCTTGCCTTTTTCAAGAGAGTAAATACCCTCATCTCTAATATGCCAGGGCGTATCAAAATCAGGCTCGCCCACACCTAATGAAATGGCATCTTCCATTTCGCTGACTATATCAAAGAACCTTCTGATCCCGGAAGGTTTGATCGTCGTTATTTTATCTGACAAAGGATTTCTCATGGTGTCATTTTCAACCTTTCATCTACATATTTTTTAGCGATTACCGTACCGTGATCCTTATATTTTTTAAGGATAAAATGTGTTGCCGTACTTAAGACGGTATCAAGTGTGGAAAGCTTGTCCGTTACGAAGTTTGCTACTTCCTTAAGTGACTTTCCTTCAAGCGTTACGAGTAGATCGAATCCGCCCGAGATAAGATATACACTGTTAACCTCGGGATATTTGTAAATGCGCTCGGCGATCGTGTCAAAACCCTGACCTCTCTGAGGGGTAACACGTACCTCGATAAGCGCGCTGACCTTTTCGATGCTGGTCTTTTCCCAGTCGATGAGAGTGTGGTATCCGCAGATAACACCCTCCGCTTCCATCGCGGCTATCTCATTAACAACATTTATTTCTTCTTCGCCCAGCATTACCGCCAGTTCCTTTAAATCGATCCTGCTGTTCTTTTCGATTGCTTTTAAAATTTTCTCGCGCATTTCATTCACCCTTTCTGTTGGTTTTTATTTATTTTGTAGATCGAATCCTGTTTGATCTTTTCCAGGAATCTCTTTTCTTCGCCGTTTACCACGACTTTATCGTTGTTATCGGCAAATCTTCCGATCAAAGCTGCTTTTATTCCTTTATTTTCAAGTGCCTCGACCAGGCCTTCTCCGTCTTCGGTCACCATAAGTAGCATTCCCGAAGATTTCATTTCATACGGATTAATATCAAAGAAATTGCTTAATTCGATAACTTCCTGTTTTACCGGAATATCTTTTAAATTAACGCTTATTCCCCGTCCCGCTCGCTCGGCCAGTTCGTAAAGGGCACCGAATATTCCGTGTTCGGAAACATCCTTCATGGTCTTTACACCGAAGTTCAGCGCTTCCGCGGCTTCTTCTTTAACGCTTAGGTATTCCATGTAGTTACTAAGGCTTTTTGTAAATTCGTCTCTGAATCTTTCCTCTATCCCGTCCTTGTATTTTTTTGCCAGGAGCAGGGTGCCTTCCAGTCCTATCCATTTGGAAACGACTATCGCGTCATTTGCATTGATGATCTTTCCGGTGCAATTATCATTTTCTTTTGTACCGAAGGCCGTAACGCTCACGAGGCAGTCGTCTTTCAACGAAGAGCTGACTGAAGTATGACCGCCGGCTATGACAACTTTTTCATTTCCGGCCACGACCGAAAGACGTGTCATCAAAAGCTTTAAGTCGCTTTCCTCATAAGACTCGGAAACGGTAACCGAAAGAAGAACATGTGTCGGAGTAAAACCGCCCGCATAAAGATTGTTGCAGGCCTTGATAAGTGCGAAGTGACTTTCCAGAAAACCCGCTCCGACGGCCACGGAACTTCCGATCATCGCCGTGTTTTTGCACAAATTTAAAACGGCGCAATCTTCTGTAAAAGACGCGCCGGCAGAACACTCTTCTTTTTTGTTTTTTACGAACCTTAAAACGGACCTTTTCAGCACATTTTCAGGTATCTTTCCTTCATTCATCTCATTCACCGGTTTGTTGCTTTTTTCAGATATTTAACTTATACTTTACGTACGAAACTCTTTGCATGCGAAGCACACGACCGGCATGTTGGAAAATACCATTTTAGGTTAACCAAGATACCACAAACGGAGCAACCATCGCGATGCAAAGCAGGATCGCGACTATCGCTATTATAGTTTTTGATTTTTTTGTATGTAAATTCATCATAATAAGTGCACCTCAAATATTTGTGTGTACGAAAGGAATTATAAATGATATTTCCCGTTTTTGCAAGCGTGGTTGTCTTCTGCATCTGGCTTGCATACGAAATCAGAAAAAGCAATAAAAAGGGTGATAAAGCTGAAAAAGCCTTCTGGGCAAGAGAAGCAGAGGCAGATAAGACCAGAAAAATGCCGCTTGACGACCTCCACTACATCATCATTCCCGACGAGATCTACAAGCCTTTCCTTAATGATAAAGGCGAGTTCATAGAAAATGACGAAAGCTTCGAAAAAGTCTTTTCGGAAGCTCTGACAGCGTTCAAACATTTAAAGACCAGCAAGATCGTCAATTTTTCCAACATATCCAATACGGATCTTAAACTCACATACGGTGCAGCCAATCTTCCCGAACTCACCCTCTACGACCAGAACTTCGTGCTCCTTATAAGAACACTCCAGGCCATGGCCGAATATTTTATGGCCAAGGGCGATAAAGAGACCGCGAAGAACATGCTTGAATTCGCAGTATCAAGCGGCAGTGATTCCATCGGAACATACAAACTTCTTTCATCCATCTATTTGGAGGAAGAAGATACTTCAAAGATCAATTACCTTATCTCGTCTGCCTCACTCTTAACAGGCATCACGAAAGGTCCCATTTTAAACCATCTCCACGAGATCGCTCCTTCGGACAAAGAGAAGGAAGAGAGCATCCTCGAAATCCTCGACTGATCAGGAGACCGACATGATCGAACTAATGAAAAAATTTACTCAGGCGCTCGCATATTTCAGCGACTGGTTCTTATACGGACGAAAAAAACGCGGCAGCGAAAAGGGCGACATGATAATCTTCTCCATCGTATGCATCGTGGGCGTTGTCTTTTTCGTGGGTATGGCACTCTATGTATTGCTGGGTATGTTTATATAAAAAAATAGCGCCTCGTCCAGCGAAAGACGGCGCTATTTTTTTATATGCACTAGTTGAAATCAGGCGTTTTCGACGCTGATTAAGCATTATTTCTTCTGCCCGGTCGGACAGTATTCGCGAAGGAAGCACTCCGTGCATTTGGGTGTGGGTGCCTTGCAGATGCTTCGACCGAGAGTGATTAGGTGAATGTTCCAAAGGATCCAGTGGTCTTTGGGTATTTTTTTCATAAGATCAAATTCGACATCTTTAGGATCTTCTTTCTTTGTGATCCCGAGTTTCCTGCTTATCCTTCCGACATGAGTATCGACCACTATGCTGGGTTCGTGATAGATGTTTCCTCTTATAACATTGGCGGTCTTTCTTCCGACACCCGGAAGCGATGTAAGATCTTCAAGTTTTGAAGGCACTTCACCGTCGAATTCCTCGCAGAGTTTTTTGCAGCATCCGATGATGTTAACGGCCTTTGCATGATAAAACCCGAGCGGGTGAATGATTTCCTCAAGTTCGGAAAGATCAGCATTTGCAAAATCTTTTGCACTCTTATATTTCTTAAAAAGCGTCGGCGTTACGGTGTTTACTCTCGCATCGGTACACTGTGCCGACAGTATCGTCGCTATCAAAAGCTGCAATGCATTCTCATGCTCAAGATAACAGATGAATTCCGTTCCGTATTCTCTGTCGAGTGCTTCGGTTATTTTTTTGATTCTTTCTTTTTGATCCATATTGATTAATTGAGTGCAGGTTCTGCATCTCCGTCTGCGTTATAAAAATCAACTGTGTTCGAGTAATGTTCAAGGATATTTCTGAATGTATCAAGTGCGTTGTTTCCGCCGGAGAAAGATCCGTGGAAAAGGTCCTCGCCCGAAGTACTTCCGGCTTCATAAAAAGTGAAAGTCCAGATTCCTCCATCCCATCCGTCGATCATGTAGTTTTCGAAATCATTCTTTTTTAAAGAAGCTTTGGATGCATCGTAGATCGCTGTAAGCTCGCTGTCCGTAAGTGTTGCGGTTGCATAAAACTCGCAGGGTGCACCTAAAAGAATGTATTCTTTTGTCATCTCGACCGTTCCGTCATATTTAACCGTATAATCGATCGTTGAGAGATAATTTTCTTCGACAATACCGCCGTAAACGTATTTGCCCTCGAACATCGTTCCGCTGTTCTTCTTTAACTCTGCAGGATCTGTGGGTTTTGCCAGACCGCATCCCACCATCGAGAGCATTATCATTATAGTTCCTAAAACTGCCACTATTTTTTTCATTTTTCAAATCCTCCGTTTTCTGATTACAGATACTATACGATCTGTTTTTAAACTTTTATGGATATTTTTAATACTTATTGAGATTAACGATCATCGTATCTTTTTTGTTATACCAGATATAATAATATCCCGCCGCTTCGCAGAAATCATCTTTAAACTCATCCGATGTGTACCATGTATCGTTTTCGTGATCTGAAATATCTGTCTGAGAAAATTCAGGAAGATATAATTCATTCAAAGTCCAAGAGTATTTACCGTTCAGTTCATTTACAGTCTCTTCGTTAAGAGAGAGCACCACACGGTATGTAGCCTCGTTTCCGGGAGAAAGCGAGTATTTCTTTCCGAAAAACTCAAAAGACTGATATTCCTTTTCGCATTTGCAGCTGTCTATCCCGTTAAGACCTCTCATAAAAGATGAGGGAAAACTTCTGTCCGTGCTGTAATCGACAAAAGTTTTCGGATCGGGGCTGCATGCTGCGAGAAACAAACAAAAGATCAGCGAAAAAATAATGCCTGCCGTTCTTTTTTTCATATTCATTACCTCATTTCCCCATTCATAAAACAGTAACATTATACATCATTAATCCTTTTCGTAAAATACGGTGTTGACAAAAGTGTTCTCGGGTTGTACTATGTATCAAAACGATATATCAAATTGATACAAGGAGGATCTATGAAAAGACAAAAGATACGTAGAACCCTGATCTTCTTTTCTTTCCTGTTATTTCCGATCACAATATGGTACTTCTCGCCCTACCTTATCATTCAGGCAGCATCGGAACATATCATGAACGGAAGTTTCTTTGTTTTTATGAGCATGCTCGTATCATCGATGTTTTTCGGACGTGCGTGGTGCGGATATCTCTGCCCCGCCGGAGGTTTGCAGGAATGCGTGGCAAGATGCAATGACAAAAACGCAAAACAGGGTTGGCGAAATTATATAAAATATGTAATATGGATTATATGGATGTGCGCCGTGATAGTGACTTTTATCCTCGGTAAAAATCATGTCACAATAGACTTTTTTTACATGACCGACCACGGTATTTCGGTCACCGAGATCCATAATTACATCATTTATTACGGAGTACTGCTGCTCCTTGTTCTGCCTGCATTGATCCACGGCAAAAGAGGTGCCTGTCATTACGTCTGCTGGATGGCCCCTTTTATGATCATCGGAAGCACGATCGGACGGTTCTTACACCTCCCGCAGCTTCATATCGAAGCATCAGCCGCAGACTGTATATCATGCAGGAAATGCAGCAAAGCCTGCCCGATGGGCCTTGATGTAGAATCAATGGTTAAGAACGGTTTAAATTCAAAATGCAGCGAATGCACTCTATGCGGTGCCTGCGTGGATGAGTGTCCCAAAAAAGTTTTAAAATACAAATGGAGATGGAAATAGATGGGTAAAGACAGAAAGATCGACATGGTTATTTTAGGTCTTTTATCACATGAAGACTTAACCGGATATGATATAAAAAAGCAGATAGACGAAGCTATCGGATTTTTCTGGAAAGGAAGTTTCGGAAGCATTTATCCGGCTCTCGGCGAAATGGAAAAAGCCGGTCAGATAAAAAAGCTTCCCGACAGATCTTCCGGCAGCCGCGAAAAGATAAAATACCGTATTACCAAAGACGGAAAAAATGCCTTAAAAGAATGGCTTAAAGAAGAACAGTCAAGCAACGATCTTAAATACGAAACACTCTTAAAGCTTTACTTCGGAGGTGTGGAAAAGCCCGAGGTTTCGATACATAATATAGAACTTTTTGAAGAAAAGATTAAAGCGGATCTTAATGTTTTAAAATGGTATAAAAGCAATCTGGAAAAAGTACTTGATAACAATGAACACCTGCATTATTATCTGACGGTGACATTCGGGATCGACACTTACGAAGCATACCTTAAGTGGTGTGCCAGATCTAAAAAACTCTTAAAGGAGCGTGTATGAAAACTCTCATAGTTTACTATTCACTTGAAGGAAATACCGATTATGCGGCAAAGAGGATAAAAGAAAAAACAGGCGCCGACCTGCTTAAACTGATCCCCAAAAAAGCTTACGCCGACAAGGGATTCAAGAAGTTTTTCTGGGGCGGAAAAAGTGCTGTTTTTAAGGATAAACCCGACCTGGAAGAATATGATATCGACCTTTCTTCATATGAGAGGATCGTCTTCGGTTATCCCGTATGGGCATCAACATTTACTCCGCCTTTAAGGACCTTCATTGAAGACAATAAAGATGCTCTCGCAGGAAAATCACTGGCAGTCTTTGCATGTCAGGGCGGAAGCGGCGCGGAAAAATCTTTTGAAAAACTGGCTAAATGCATCGGTATCGATAAGTTTGAGATAACAGGCATTTTTATCGATCCGCTGGCAAAAAAGAATGACAAAACGAACAGTGATATCGATGAATTCGCATCGAAAATCTCCGAATAAACACAAAAGATTTTCTATCATAAAAGAATCAAATTAGGAGCACAAATGTCTAAAATAAACTGGAAACCCGGAAATATGCTTTATCCTCTTCCCGCTGTTATGATCAGCTGTCAGGAAAAGGATCAGAAACCGAATATAATTACAGTCGCATGGGCGGGAACCATCTGCTCGGACCCTGTGATGGTTTCGATATCTGTCAGAAAGGAACGTTATTCTCACGACATTATAAAAAATACGGGAGAATTCGTTATCAATCTCGTGACCGAAGATTTGACATATGCAACAGACTACTGCGGAGTCAAATCCGGCAGAGATACGGATAAATTCAAGAAATGCGGCCTGACACCGATTGCAATCGAAGGTGTAAATGCGCCCGCAATAAAAGAGAGTCCTTTGAATCTTGCCTGCAAGGTAAAAGAAATCAAAGAACTCGGAAGTCATGATATGTTCATCGCCGAGGTTGTAGGCGTGACGGTCGATGATAAGTATATGAATGAAAACGGTAAGTTCGAGCTTAACTCATCGAAACTTGTCACATATTCTCATGGCGAATACTTCGGTCTTGGTAAAAAAATCGGAAAATTCGGATATTCCGTAAAGAAAAAGAATTAATCCAGCAAAATTTCATCAGATAATGTAATACCATTCATCGCTTTGTTTGATTTCTTCGGTTTTAACCACATTATCCCTTGTGCAGTACTCCATTTCGGGATTTTTGATGATCACTCTGGTTCCCTCGGGCACGGATGACGTGATAAATGTATTGCCACCGATAATGGAGTTATTTCCTATCACGGTTTCACCACCGAGAATTGAGGCTCCCGCATAGATCGTAACGTTATCTCCGATGGTTGGATGTCTCTTCTTGCCGGATAACTTCTGGCCTCCTCTGGTCGATAACGCACCAATGGTCACTCCCTGATATATTTTTACATGGCTTCCTATAACGGAAGTTTCTCCGACTACTATTCCGGTCGCATGATCTATGAAAAAATAATCTCCTATCGTCGCGCCCGGATGAATATCCACTCCTGTCTTGGAATGTGCATATTCGGTCATAAGTCTGGGTATTACGGGAACTCTTAAAAGATATAACTCATGTGCCAGACGGTAAACCGTTATTGCCACCAGACCCGGATAAGCGAGTATTATTTCTTCAAAGCAGCCTGCCGCGGGGTCCCCGTCATAAGCCGCTAAAAGATCGGTTTCAATAGTTCTTCTTATGCCGGGAATCTTATAAAAGAATTCCTTGCAGATCCGATAACTTTCGATTTTTCTGTCTTCCTCGGTCATCTCTCCGCTCAGTTTACAAAAATCAAGAGCAAGCGTTACCTGTTTGTTAAGATGATAAAAGATATCCTCGACGGTAACCGCCAGTGAGTTGTCGGGATTGTATATTTTATAAGATTTATCCTTGTAATAACCCGGATATACCAGTCTGAAAAGATTTTTGACCAGTTCCGTTACTTCCGCTTTGCTTGGGTTGTTATAAAGGTTCATGACATCAATGTTTTTGCTGCCTTTATAATCGTCCAATACGATTTTAACTATTTCGCTTATCTCGTTTTCTTTTATGATTTCTTCCATTGCCATACCCGTTTTCTTTTTTTCTTCGGTATCAGGCACCTTTCGATGCCCGATACCTTTTCTTTACGCAAATGTTTTTAATACTTTTACAAGTGCATCAATATCATCCGGCGAATTGTATAAAGCGATTGTCGGTCTGACAGAAGATTCATAACCGAAATGCCTTAATACAGGCTGTGCGCAGTGATGACCGGTACGTACGGCTATTCCGTATCCGTCGAGTCTCTTTCCCACTTCCTCGTCGGAATATCCGTCGAGTTTAAAAGAAAGTGCCGATGATTTGTTAAGCGCCGTGCCGATTAAATGAAGTCCTTTTACGGTCTTCATTTCCTTCATTGCATACTGCAACAGCTCATGCTCCCAGCGATATACGCAGGGCATGCCTATATCCGTCAGATACTTAAGTGCTGCGCCGAGTCCTACCGCATCCGCTATGCTTCCCGTACCCGCTTCGAATTTATTCGGGATGGGGTTGTAAATGGTGCGTTCAAACGTTACGTCAGCTATCATATTACCGCCGCCGTGATAAGGCTCTGCGGCTTCTAAAAGTTCCTTCTTGCCGTATACGACACCGATTCCGGTAGGACCGAAAATCTTATGTCCGGAGAATACGAAGAAGTCTGTATCGAGTGCCGAGACATTTACCGGTATATGTGCTACCGACTGAGCGCCGTCGATTAAAATACGAACGCCGTGTCTGTGGGCAATAGCGACAAGTTCTTCAACGGGAGTTACGGTTCCGAGAACGTTCGAAACATGTGTTACCGCAACGAATTTCGTTCTCTTCGTAAAGAGTTTTTCATATTCGTGAAGTATCAGCTGTCCCGTTTCATCGCACGGAATAACCTTGATTACAGCTCCCGTTGCCTGGGAAATCAGCTGCCAGGGTACTATGTTCGCATGGTGTTCCAGAATGGAAACAATTATTTCATCTCCGGGCTCCAGTGTCGGCTTGACATAAGCATTTGCCACAAGATTAATTGCTTCCGTTGTGCCTCTTACGAAAATGATTTCTTCCGAAGCCGAAGCACCGATGAACTGTCTGACTGTATCTCTTGCTTCTTCATAAGCATCCGTCGATCTTGCTGCGAGTGTATGAGCACCTCTGTGAACATTGGAATTTTCATGCTCATAGTAGTACGAGAGTCTGTCAATTACAGCCTTCGGTCTCTGCGTTGTCGCGCCGTTATCGAGCCACACAAGAGGATGACCGTTTATTTCTTCCGAGAGAATCGGAAAATCATTTCTGATTTGTGCAAGAGTCTTGCTGCCGATTCTGATTGATTCGTTTCGTGAAGAGTTATTTTCTTTTTTATAATTTACTTTGTCTGTTTTATCTCCGCCAAGAGACGTCGGCGCATCTATTTTTCTGTCCTGTTCCTTAGCCTGAGTCTGCGATAAAACCACAGGCGCATAAGAAGTTGAGCCCTGAGAAGTTACATAAGGAACATCGCTGACTTCTTTTGAAAAGCTTGCTTCAGGTGCACTCGCATCATCAATCACACTGAAGTATGAATCCTGCGAACTGCCACCGTAAGCGAAAGGATGCTCCCAATCGAACTCGGGATTAGCGATGCCCGGCGTCGAACTTGCGTAGTTGTTCGATGCCACCGGATCCGATTCCGATAAACTGTATGCAGGAGCAGATGTTCCGTACCCTTGCGTGAAATCTGAAGAATTCACTTCGGGAATGTCGTCCACAGGAACATCCTGTTCGGGAACACCGTACACGCCCTCTGTTAAATCAGGAAACAACTCATTAGCCAAAACTCCGATTGCCTCTGCGCTTGGGAGATCAGAGAATTGATTAATCGTAGTCATAGTATTCACCCACCTCTACATCTTCAAGTACCGCGATAGCATCGTCTGCAAGAATAGCAGCTGAGCAGTATAAAGATAAAAGATAAGATGCGACTCCCTTGTTATCAATTCCTCTGAAACGAACTGACAAACCTCTGGAATGCTCGTTCTTAAGTCCTGCCTGGAAGAGACCTACAACGCCTCTCTTGGCTTCGCCTGTACGAATAAGAAGAATGTTTGTCTTGCCGTTTAAGGACTTGGGATTCTTAAGTCCGTCCACAAGAAGCTTGTCTGTAGGAATGATGGGAATTCCTCTCCATGAAAGGAAATTGCCACCTGCGATATTAACGGTTACAGGCGGAACACCTCTCTTGGTGCATTCTCTCTCAAAAGCAGCGATTGCACGCGGATGAGCAAGGAAGAAAGAAGGCTCTTTCCATACCTTGGTAATAAGTTCATCCATATCATCCGGTGTGGGTGCACCGTTTCTCGTCTGAATTCTCTGAGAATCGGCGATATTTTTAAGAAGACCGTAATCGTCATTGTTGATTAACTGGCTTTCCTGTCTCTCACGAAGCGATTCGATTGCAAGACCTAACTGCTCCTGAACCTGATCGTAAGGTGCACTGTAAACATCTTCGATTGCGGTGTTTACATTGATAATTGTTGAAATTGAATTAAGACGATACTCTCTGGGTTCTGTCTCATATTCAACGTAACCTTCGGGAATAATGTCCGATTTTTTTGTCTGTGAGCAGAGAACATCCAGAGGTGTCTCTCCTTCTACAACTTTATTGACTCTGTAGATACCTGTTTCAAGACCCTTGAATTCAAGGAACTTGGTGAGCCACTTGGGAGTCAATGCTCCGTACTGGGGTTTTGTCTTGGTGACATTCGCTAGATTATATGCCGCCTTTGCTCCCAAAGCGACTATAGAATCCGCATTAGCTTTTTCGTTAGCCATTTTTCTTCCTCCTCAAAATTTAGTTAATATATTTAACAGCCTTTTGGCATTGTTAACTCTTACAGCCATGCTCCTTCATGCGAGAATACAATATCTTTCATTGCATCCATACCGCCCTTTAAGTTGTACAAAGGACCTGCATAGCCTGCTTCGCGAAGTGTATTGATTGCCAGAATACTTCTCTTTCCTTCCTTGCAGATAAAGACCGTATCCTGTTCGGGGTTGAGTTCGTTCTTTCTTCTTGCAAGCTGTCCGATGGGAATGACAATAGCATTCGGGAAACGAAGTATTGCTCTCTCGTGCGGCTCTCTGACATCCACGATTGTAATCGGTTCTCCGCTTTCGATTTTTGCCGCGAGTTCTTCGGGTGTGTATCCTTCAATCGGTATTTCCTGATCTTCTTCCTTGAGTCCGCAGAACTCCTCATAGTCAAAGTCTTCTACTCCGGTAATACCGGCACCTGCGGAACAAATAGGACATGAGTGATTCTTATTAATCTTTAAAATTTTCGATGTAAGATACAGACTGTCGATGGTTAAAAGTTTGCCGTCTAAATGCTCGCCGATTCCGATAATTAGTTTCAGCGCTTCGTTTGCCTGGATACTTCCGATGATTCCGGGCAGAGGGCTTATTGCACCGCCTTCGGCACATGTGGGAACGAGTCCCGGTTCGGGAGGTGCGGGAAACTGACACCGATAACACGGTCCGCCGTCTAAATTGAATATTCCAACCTGTCCTTCGAACTGATAGATTGCGCCGAATACAAGAGGAATCTTGCATAGCACGCAGGCATCATTTATCAAATATCTTGCTTTGAAATTATCCGAACAGTCTATTACCAGGTCATATCCGTCGATTTCCGATACTATGTTATCCGCTTCAAGCTTTACATTCGCCGCTTCAAAATCAATATTTCTGTTAATGTTTCTGACTTTATCCTTCGCAGATGCAACTTTGGGCCTGTTTAAATCCCTGCTTGTGTGAATCACCTGACTCTGGAGATTTTCAATTTTAACTTCATCGAAGTCTATTACTTTGATCGTTCCAACACCTGCTGCCGCCAGATACTGAATAACGGGTGAGCCAAGCGCTCCCGCTCCGATGACTGCGACTCTCGCAGCCTTTATTCTCTTTTGCCCCTTTACACCGATATCTTTTAAAAGAAGATGTCTTCCGAATCTTTCCACCTCCGAATCATCAAAGAAAACCGCTTTTCTTCTGTCATCGGAAATGATGCTTTCCCTTGGTGCTCCGCCTGCAACCGCGGGAAGTAAAAGCACTTCGGAATTATCTTTTATTTCATCGCTCCAGAATTCCTTTTGGGTTTTGTTCTCGTCTCCCACATATATCTGAACGAATTTTCTTAAATTCCCCTCTTCGTCAAAAAGAATTTTCTCAGCCTCGGGATATTCGTCCGTCAGCTTATCAAGTATTTCTTTTATGTTGTTTTCGGAAATCTCAATCACCGGATTTTTTCCGAAAAAATTTCTTAATGTGGCTGAGATATATACTTTCATTTTCCCTTCTCCCTCATCCGTCATTTTTAGACTGAATTTGTTTTAAATATCGAATTCTCTGATTCCCCCGCAGTCGGGCTCTTTGACATATGCTCTTATGTCTGCAAACGAGCCTTTCACAATCGACATGACCACATATATAATTCCCGGAATCATATAGTCTTCGTCTTCCTTTGAAAGAACCGCTCTTTGATCCGGATGTGTGTGGAAAAAGCCTGTTATTACTGCATTTTTCTCTTTTTCAATATCCAGTATTTCAATGGGATTTACCTGAAAAAAAGACTTAGACAATTCTTTATCTGCGGTATTCTTCAGTTCTTTAACCTGCTTTATTCCGGGATTCCCGGTATCTCCCAGCAAAATAGCGCAGCCTTCGTCGGGATATGCTCTTTTACCTATTTCTTCCAATTCACTTAATATTTCCCTGCTTAATATGACTTCACTCACTTTCCGAAACCGCCTTTATAAAATCTTCCGTTAAATCCTCGATATTCTCTATTCCCACGCTGACTCTGATCGTATCCTCGTATACGCCGGCAGCTTCCTTTTCTTCCTTTTCCGTCCTTATATAAAGTGTGGATGCCGGGTGTATCACAAGCGTTCTGATATCACCGATATTGCTTGCAATCATCACATATTTTAATGAGTTGATTATTTTAAAAGCCCTTTCCTTCGAGCCTGCTCTGAATGTAAGGATTCCTCCTCCGTATCCGTTTAATTCCCTGTCCACATAATCGTGATAGGGATGATTGTCCAATGTCAGGTAACTGACTTCTATTCCTTTTAACCGATTTAATGCCCGTGCAAGCTTATCCGCGTTGTCGCAGATTCTTTCCATGCGAAGTCCCAAAGTATCAAGTCCTATGCATGTCAGAAACGCATTCACGGGCGCCATACATCCTCCGAGGTTTTCCCAAATATCGGTACGCAGCCTTACTATAAAAGCTGCCTTTCCGTATTTTTTAAATTCCGAAAGAGCCTTGTGTTTGTCTGTATTCCAGGCAAATTTCCCGCCATCCACTATCACTCCTCCGATGGAATTGCCGCCGCCGTTTAAATATTTGGAAGTGGAATGGATTACCACATCCGCACCGAGTAAAAGAGGTTTTGCTATAAAAGGTGTAGCGGTCGTGGAATCCACGAAAAGCGGAATTCCGTATTCGTGGGCTATTCCCGATACCAAAGGAATGTCCAAAACCTGAAGTGCGGGATTGGATATAAATTCCGCGAATATAAGTTTTGTCTTTTCATTAATAAGCGGCTTTAATGCTTCCCCGGTCATATCCTTTGTAAAAACCGTATGTATTCCGAGTTTTTCAAGATCGTGTAAAAGATCGATTGTTCCTCCGTAGAGTCCGCTTCGGGCGATAATCTCATCTCCGCTTTCACAGACCGCAAGGATTGCCGCGCTTATTGCAGCCATTCCGCTTGAACAGCAGACTGCGCCGCTTCCTCCTTCAAGCTCGCTTATTCTTTGTTCAAAAGATGTTAATGTCGGATTGCCGATTCTCGTGTAAGCATATCCCATGCTTTTGTGGCTGAAGACTTTTTCAAGCTCCTCCATGCTTTCATACTGATATGCCGTAACCTGCGAAATCGGCGGAAGCATCTCTTTGGAGGGGTTCTTCACTATAGATTTTCCATGTAACAACTGAGTATTAAATTGCACTTTTAACTCCTCCTTCGGATGTTTTTAGCGACCCCGGGCGGACTCGAACCGCCAACTTCAGCTCTGCAAGCCTATGCCATTCCTGCGGCCACGACGTCTTTTTTTATATGTTTTGCTTTGAGCATAAAAAAGCCGGAGGCTTTAAAGCTTCCGGCTATATTCTCGCATTCATACTTTTCCTGTACAAACTATCGGGGCAGGCACGCAGGCGCCAAGACACCCCGATCTAAGAATATAGCCCGGGATATAAACATTCGCCAACAGTAAAACATATTCATTTGTCTAAAGATTATGTTTAACATTTCTGCCAAAACTCCGTTTCTTAATTTTGCCACTTTATATTATCGCCATTTACCTACTATGTCAATAGGTAAATTAAAAATATTTTGTAAAAAATAAAAAAAGAGCAGCATTTTCATGCCGCTCTTCGTTCTTTCCTATAAATATGTAATTATCCGATCTGTGCTTTATACAGGTTGTAATACATTCCCTTCTTATTAAGAAGTTCTTCGTGTGTGCCTATCTCGGCGATATTGTGGCCGTCGATAACCATGATTCTGTCGGCCTTTCGAAGAGTTGATAATCTGTGGGCAATCGCAAATGTTGTCTTGCCTTCGGTCAGTCTCTCTAAAGCCTTTTGAATCATGAATTCGTTTTCGGTATCAAGACTTGCGGTCGCTTCGTCAAGGATTAGGAGCCTGGGGTTGGTAAGTATTGCCCTTGCGATAGCGATTCGCTGTCTCTCGCCGCCGGATAAGGTATAGCCTTTTTCGCCGACAAATGTATTGTAGCCGTCGGGCGTATTGCAGATAAAATCATGCGCATTGGCCGTTTTGGCTGCTTTTACGATCTCTTCGTATGTCGCGTCGGGTTTCGAAAATCTGATGTTATCAAGTATCGTTCCCGAGAAAAGGAATGTTTCCTGCAGTACTACACCAAGCTGTGAATGGAAAGACTTCGATTTGATGTCTTTTATGTCTGTCTTGTCAATAAGAAGCTTTCCGTCATCGACCTGGTAGAGACCCATCAAAAGGTTGATAAGAGTCGATTTGCCTGTTCCCGATGCACCGACGATACCAATCATTTCGCCTTTGTTTACGACTACGTTGATGTTCTCAAGCACGGGCTCGTACGATTTGTAACCGAAGGTTGCATGGTCGAAGGTAATCTCCCCTTCTATCTCCATATCCTTCATTGTGGCGGGATCTTTTTCTTCAATCTCCTGATTGAGGATATCGTTGATTCGCTCAATGCTTGAAGTTAAGACCGTCAGTTCTCTCGGAAGCCAGCTCATCCAGTTGATGTACTGGAATAAAAGAGTGGTATATGTGATAAACTGATACAGTTCGCCCGCAGACATCTTGCCTGCAAAAACGTCCAGACCGCCGAAATAAACTACTATTACCACGCCCATTCCCATAAGGAATGAGATCATCGGATAAAAGATAGCCCAGAAGGTTTCGTTTCTTCTCTGCGTTCTCGCAAATTCTCCGGATAGTCTCTTGAAGCGGTTTGCTTCTTCCTCTTCTCTGCCGTAGGTTTTAACTACTCTCATTCCCGATATAACGTCCTGAAGGTCGCTTGATACATCGTCGTTTTTACGAAACTGCAGATGGAAAATCCTGTAAACCGCTTTTCTGAATGCAACGATTAACACTACTACAAGCGGAACCGTTATAAAGGTTAAAATCGCGAGCTTAAAGTTAAGCACCATCATAAAAATGATGTCCCAGATGAAGATAAAAAGCACCGCGAAAAGATTGCAGAATACATCTTCCAAAAACTCTCTTATGGCTGTAGTATCCTGGGTGATTCTGTTTAAAAGTTCTCCTGGACGCCTGTCGTTAATAAAGCTTAAAGGAAGCGCCTGATACTTTTTAAAGAGCTTCATTCTAAGATCCGCGGATATCTTCGCGCCGAGTTTGGTGGAAGCATTGCTTTTTAAATAGTTGATTACAACGATTGCTATGGAAAGCGAGAACATGACTGCAAGGAATACCATAGCCTTTTTAAAACCGCCGTCTCCTTTAAGCACATCGTTTATCAAATGCTTTTGTATCTCAGGATTTAAAAGAGTTGTAATCGCAACCAGAACCATCAGCACAAATACGCCGAAAAAGTCCTTTTTATAAGGTTTTGCTAGACCTATGAATTCTTTTAAAAAGCCCCCTTCTTTGGAACATTTCGGACAGTTCTTGGTGCCGGGAATCGCTCTGCCGCATTTGGGACACATCTTCTCATATTCTTTGCTTTCAACTTCTTCAAAACGTCCCGAGATAAGAATGTTGATTCCTCTGGCGATATAAGCGTATCTCGATAAATGTCTGGCGGAATAATGCACGAGCACTGTATCCTCGCCATCTTTGGTAACTACGAGAATTCCGCCGCCTACCTTTGCTTCGGCTTTTGCATGGCTTAAGTCTTTTATTACAATTGTTTCTTTTATGGTCTCGCCGTCGAATATATGGATATTTTTGGTAGTGACAAAAAGATATGCTCCTTTTATCCACGCACCGTCCCCGTCGATGTCGTAAGGTATCGCATAGTATAGCCTTTCGTCATTCGACAGTGGAATCTTCTCCAGTATCTTAGGCGATATGTCGTATTTTAAAATCATCTTGTCTCATCTCCGTAGGTATTATAAGAACAAATCGAGTTTTCGTCTCTCTTTCTGAGTGAGTGCGTTTACATCACGGATTTCGAATCTGTTCTCATCCAGATCCATGATGATAAGCCTCGAATCGGACAGTTTAGTAACCGCATTGGATGCCATGTTGATCGCAAATTTGCACTCACCCTTGTCGGTTAATACATGAAAATATGCATAACCGTACTCGTCCTTAATGTTGTAAATCTTTTCTATCACAGGAGTAAAATAATTTAATCTTAACTGTTCTCTTAAGATCTCCTGTGTGTTTTCATCAAGTGCACCAAGGTCCTCGATAATGCCTATTTCCTTGGCTTTGGCCGAGTTTTCCCTGATGGATATGTATTTGTCGGCATCCGTGAAAGGGAAGAGTCTTACGACTTTTACCCTCTCAAACAATATGCCGTCTTGGGTTAAATTAACAAAGCCGCCGTTTGTACGTTCGAACTTGTCTTTATCGGTAATGACAGTCATTCTCGTCATTTCTTCGGCTTCTTTTTCGTAAGTATTGATTTCTGCCATTTTTATCTCCTTTTTAAAAGTTGGTTACTGCCAGCGATTTGTTCTGCAGTTCATTCAGCTTGTGGAAGATGCCATCCTCATTCTTATCAAGCTCGGCATGCGTTCCTTCCTCAACGATGCGGCCGTTGTCTATTACAATGAGTCTGTCTGCATCACGAAGCGTCGAAAGCCTGTGCGCTATGGAAAGGGTCGTTCTTCCCTTTACCAGGAGCTTGAGTGAATTCTGAATTGCTTTCTCGGTCTCGGTATCCACACTCGCCGTGGCTTCATCAAGAATCAGTATCTTCGGGTCTGCAAGTATTGCTCTTGCAATGGATATTCGCTGTTTCTCACCGCCGGATAAGTCCTTTCCGGAAGCGCCGATTACAGTATCGTATCCGTCGGGCATTTTCGATATGAAATCATGTGCGCCCGCAAGTTTGGCTGCCCTTATAATCTCTTCGCCCGTGGCATTTTCATTGCCGTATGCGATATTTTTGGCAACCGAACCCATGAAGATATATGTATCCTGCGAAACCATCGCTACATTTTTTCTTAAGTCCGAAAGCGACAAATCTTTTACGTCGACTCCGTCTATTTTTATCGAGCCCTCTTTTACGTCGTAGAGTCTTGAAATAAGATTGACAAGCGTCGATTTGCCGGCACCCGAACGGCCGACGATTCCTAGGACTTCGCCTTCTTTGACCTTAAGATTTATATTTTTTAAAACATTTCTGCTGACCGTATATCCGAATGTTACATTCGAAAGTTCGATCTCTCCTTTCGGCTTCATAAGACGTACGGGATTTTCTTTTTCAACGATTTCAGGTATCGAATCGATGATTTCAAAGAGTCTCTGCGCAGCATTGATGCTCTCCGACCACATTCTGAACACTCTCGAAAAGAAGTTCATCGGGCCGTTTAAATGTGCCACATAGCCTACGAAAGTTAAGAGTACGCCGAGGTCGATTTTATCGGTTTTAAGTACGAAGAATACGCCGATAATCCAGATCCAGATACTCGATATTTCCTGTACCAGACTGTAAAGAATCGTAAACTTGTTTCTCAGTTTAACGATGTTTATCTCTGCATCTTTTAAGTTGTTGTTGGGATTAGTAAATCTTTCGATTTCAGCGTCTTCCTGGCCGAAAGCCTTTACTACTCTCGCACCCGTTAAGTTGTCGTTCGCTTTCGACGAAACCGCTTTTTCCGCACGATGTCTCTTGCCCGATAAATTCCAAAGTCCCGGACGAAGCTTAACCGTCATGAATACGAGCAGCGGTAAAAGAATGCATGCGATGAGTGCCATCTGCCAGTTGAGTCTGTACATAACCACGAAAGTTATGATGATGGTGATTCCGTGAATAAATACGGAAGGTATACCGTCGATGAAAAATTCGGTAACCCTGTTCGAATCGCTTAAGACTCTGGTCATCAGGCCGCCTGTCTGCTTGCTCGTAAAAAAGTTGAGCGAGAGTCTGCTCATTGCAGAGAACACATCTGTTTTGATGTCATTTACGGTCGATGTCGCAACGCGCGCCATAAGTGCCATCTGAACAGTGTTGGTAATCTCTTCTATAATTCTGCTTCCGATCATAATCAGTGCAAGAATCGCAAGTGCGAGCATAAATTTTCCTGCCAGTCCGAATCTTGCCAAGTATTCACTGTCTTTTTCCAGCACATGGTCAAAGAGTACTTTACCTGTTAAATACGGCCATACAACGCTTATTGCAGCGCCGAGTGCATATGATAAAAACAGAATCGCAATCGAGAATTTGTATTTGAAAAAGTACTTAAGCACCCTTGCAAATATTGTTCTTTTGTTGGTACATTTCGGACATACTTTCTTGGCCGGGTCGGGGTACATAGTCCCGCAAATCGGACAATAAAGCAGTTCTTCATCCTCTTCTTCTGCTTCTTTTCCGACGATATCCGCATCAAAATCCTTGCCGTTTTTGATGTTTTTGGTATGTCTTACAAAGAGATTTAACTGCTCAAGATAGGTGTTGGTAAGCGATGCGATTTTCATAGGGCTGCCGTCATATTCGGCTGATAAAAGAACCGCGCCTATCATTCTCTCAACATGAATATGCTCAATCTTTTTTAAATCAAAGAGCTTAACTTCATATTCCGCAAGATCCTCATCCTCGTCTTTTTTATGAACCTTGGTTCCTCTGAAGAAATGAGTATATCCGCTCGGGATGTCGCTTTCGCAGACTCCTAAATAATCCTTGGTCAAAAAGATATATCCTAAAATATATTCACCCTCAAAAGATAAATCTATCGGACAAACAGACAGTATGTCTGATTCGTGTATTTTATATTCTTTTATTTTGTTTAAGATGTTTTTGGTTAGTTTGTTGTCTTTCATGTCGTTTTCCTCAAGTTGTAAAAAAAAGAAGTCACCGTTTCGCACAGTGACTTCACAAGTATCAAATCGTAATCCTTTTTATATTTCAATACCGGGAGTACGAAAAGCAAAATCAGTGCGAGATATTCCAAAGCCGTACGCAAATACATGCACGGTCGCAATAGTTCTTGTAATAATTTCTGAGTATAATTTCTTCATTTTTTTTTCGTCCTCCTTTCCTTGTCTTTTTTTTAATCCGTTAATTTAGTATATCAATCAGATTTCTTTTGTCAATCATATTCTTTTATGATTTTCAAATATTTTTTTATACCGATGGTAAATTTTTTCTTTTATAAAATCATAATTTCATAAGCGTTGCTCTGCAGGGTGCGCCGTCCGAACCGCCGAGATTAATAGGTGCTGCGTTAAGAATGTACACGCCTTCTTCTATGCCTTCAAGCCTTATTCCTTCGAGCAAAACTATTTCTGCACCAAGCATTATTAAATGCACTTCCATCGGTGCATTTTCGGGTCCGACAGTCTGTGATTCGTCGCCAAAAAGTTTGATTTTTTCTGCGGCAAAAACTTCTGCTGCCTCTTTTGTGACTGTAGCTTTTCCTTTTACAAGTATTCTCTCTGCTGCTCTTTCATCGACGCTTTTTGCGGTTTTTATAAAGCCTAAAGCATCTTCTTTTGTTACGTCTCCTTCGTGCTCGAAGACATATGCGTAGCCGACGAATTTATCAAGAGATACCTGATCGATGGTCTTTCCGTCATTTAAAAAATGATAGGGCGCGTCAACATGAGTTCCGTTATGCGCGCACATATTAAATGCGGTCAGATTGCAAACCGCACCTTCACTTATTCTTAATTTTATTTCTCGCTCCGGACTCGGATCACCGGGAAATACATTGCAGGAAAAAACCTCCTGCGAAATATCAAATACCTTCATTTATCCACTCTCCCTAATACATTAATCCAAAAACTGTATTACACGTTTTGTGACAATCTCATCATCCTTGAGACTGAACAGTTCGTCTCTTGTTACCCAGCGGTAAGCTACCGTTTCGTCTTCCTGTAAGACGATGCTTTCTTTGTCACAGTCTGTTTCACAATAAAAATCAGCATATGCAGTCCTGTTTTTAGGACTAATCTTCCTTCCTATTTCTTTTAGGGTGGATGACTTAATACCGGTCTCCTCGAAGAGTTCACGGGTTGCAGCATCTAATGGACTTTCTCCTTTTAGCGCCGAACCGCCTGCCGATGCTTCCCACATCAAAGGGTAGTGCTTTCTCGGATCTCTTTGCATTAATAGATACGTTCCGTCAATATGTTTTACGATTATATCGCACACAAGATGATAAACGCCCTCGGGGATAAAAGCCTCGTCGCCACGAACAAGTGTCATACCTTCTATTATGTTGTAATTTTCATCATATGCGTCCCAAATTTCCATGAGTTTCTCCTAAAACTTTTCGATAGCTACGGTAATCTCCGGCTGAGATTGGTGGCATGTTCTGGTAAGAACCAGGGAATAATATCCGTCAAATTCACTTTCATACCAAGAATACATCAAATACTCATAGCTGGGATCCGTCAATTGTGTCAGTAAATCAGCATCTCCCACGTAAACCTGCTGCGGACCGTACAAAGCCTCAAAATCTTTGTACATGCTGTTAAAAAGACTCATATCGCTTCCGTCCAAAACGAATATTATAACTTCGGCATATCCATCACTGAAACGAATATTTATCTCATCATAATTTACGATTACTCCGTCTATGGATACGGAATTCATCGGTGTTGTGGAATTAACTTCCCACAATCCGTCTCCTTCCGAATTATATAAATTTTTCTGTATGGTACTGCCGGGATAATATTTGTTTATCCATGCTTCAACACCGCTTGAATCTTTCGTCAAACCATCGTTTACAAATGTATAATCATACGGCGTTCCTATCGGAGTATTGACCGTTGTCGGCATATTGCTCGTATTCATGGTCGCAACGGTATTTGCGTATGAATAGCTGTAATTATTTTTACTGTTGCTGTTGTAGGCAACTAAAAAGATAATTCCGCCAACTATCAAAGCAACAATAAGAAATATAGCTGCTAAAACAACAACTATTCCTGCTATAAGAAAAATCGGCCATATTCTTCTTTCCTTTTTTTCTTCCATAATCTACTTTAGATTTCCTTTCGCGATGTTTTCTTTTATGATTGAATCCGTTACTTCAAAAAGCTTTTGGGATCCAAGCTGCGTCTTGCCCTGGCGCTCGTAGACCTGTGCGGCCGCAACACCGTGCTCCTTCCAGTCGTTTCCGTTATTTGAATTGTTTAAAATAAGCGGCTGTAAATTATCCATTGAATGCGCGAATTTTGATTCGGGAGTCTCACACGCCTCGAACTCGTCAAAAATCGCTGAAAGCTCCGCCTTCTGATCGTCGGGAAGAAGGGAGAAAATTCTTTCCTTGGCTCTTTCCTCGCGCTCCCTCTGAGTTTTCTTTGCCTCGGGATCGTACGCATATGTATCGCCCGCATCAATCTCCACAATATCGTGAATCAGACACATAATCATTACTTTGGAAATATCCACATCTTCGTTGGCATATTCTTTTAGGATATATGCCATGATTGCCATGTGCCATGCATGCTCGGCATCGTTTTCTTTACGTCCATGACCGCTTAGGCTGGTCTGACGGAATATGTTTTTTTCTTTGTCTATTTCAAGGGAAAAGTCCAGTTGTTTTTGTAAACGTTCGTCCATACTTTACTCCAATTTCTGCTCATAAAAGAATTACCAGTCACTGCCCCAGTCCGTCGAGCCCGAATCCCAGGAACTTCCGGAGTCCCATGAAGAGCTGCTTGAAGAACTGCTTGATTTCTGGCTTTCCTGATACTTCTCATAATATGACGTGTCTTCAAAATCCGTTATCTGCGTGGATGAATCCCAGGTCGGCGTATACCAGAAATCCGAAGCGGTGCTCTGGTGTTTAAGTTCCGAAGGAATGTTGTCATAATATACAGAATCCCAGTCATTGTAGGAGTCGTTGAATGTATACCATCCGTCGTACTGAGAATCTTTCAGATGATAATATTCTTTGTCACCTACAGAATAATATCCGGTGTCAATTTCATAGCCGTTTTTATAATCCTGATATAAAATATCCTTTGTAGCATCAGTACAAGCAAGGTCGGAATTCCAGTCTTTTACCTTGAAGAATTCTTCGGAACTCTTCTTTTTATAAAGCACATGTCCCGGGGTTAATTCGCATTTACACCATTCATTTTTTTCGGCAGAGAATATAAGCCACTCTTCTCTGCTGTATCCGGTCATATGATAATAAATGGTGTCGTAAGCATCGTAGTAACCCTCGGCAGGATACATTGCTTTCTTTATTGGATTGTCCGTAAAAAACAAAAGCATCGGAACAAAGAAAGCGCCGAAACCGAGTCCTAAGAAAAGAACCGTCAGCATTAAAGCCAGAGTCAGATTGCCCGATTTCGTACTTCCGTTAGAAGAGCTTCCGTTAGATACAGATGAAGCTTCTGATGCGTTTCTTTGTTTTTGCAGGAGTATTTCCTGTTTAAGACGCGTCTGCAGTTCGTTTACCGCAAATGCCTCGTCACTACCCTCGTATCTTACGGCTCTGACACCCGTATCTTTGTTTTTGTAAACGACAAAATTGCCGGTATTTTCGTCTTTGTAAATACCGAATGCTTTGGGTTCTTTATAATCTATTCCGATGAAAAAGCGCGTGGTTTCATAGGGAGGCAGATTCATTGCCTCGTACCACTCTTTCAGACCTTCTATTGTTGTGGGATTTTCCAAAGTGGCTTTTCTGACATTTGGATTTGCCGCCCCGCAGTTAGGGCATTTTTCCAAAGTATCGTCGTAGAGTCCTTTGCAAAATTCGCAGGTTATTTTCATAATATCTCCTATTTTAGGATTTCAAAAATAAGCAGTGTTCCTATTATGTTTATTGCAATATTGGCGCTTGCATGCACGAGCCAGTTTGCAACGATGGTTTTATAATGGTTGTTCAGCCACTGCAAAAACAGTGCAACCAGTACCAGTCCGAAGATGCAGATTAAGAAAATCGGAATGGTAAACCATCCTCCGACTATTCCTATATGATAAGCCGAAAAAAGAACCGCGCTTATAATATATCCGACCCATTTCTTCGTAAAAATACCTGATAAAAAGCCTCTGAAAAAGGCCTCTTCCAGGAATGAATTGAAAATAATTATATACGCGAAAGCGAAAAGGCAGTTCTGTCTGGTAAAGCCTTCTTTTCCGACCAGACTTTCTTTTATGCCCGACCACTCAATCTGGTTTTTGAAGATAAAAAACAGGGCAAACATTCCCACGAAAAAGAATGCTATACCGCCTAATAAAACACCGATTTTCTCGGGTTTTTTAAGATTGATAATATCCAATATCTTTTTCTTTGAAAGTGCGGCGTATAAAAGAATCACTCCGCCGAAAGTGCTCACCTTGATGATGCACTTAATAAGATATCCGGGCTGAATATATATTTCCTCGATATATGCAAAAATAAGAATCAGTATTGATAAAATAAAGCATATTATCTTTGCTTTTTTCTCAGTCATTTATATTCTCTTTTCTCTTTAATTTTGTGCTATAACTTCTACGGATTTGTTGAAGAAATTCTTTAATTTTTCGCTCTTGGGATTTTCAAACACTTCCTCGGGCGTTCCGATTTCCTCGATGACTCCGTCAGCTATAAAGATGATTTTGCTCGCAACTCTTCTGGCAAATTCCATTTCATGAGTAACGATAATCATAGTATTGTCCGATGATTTTAAGCCCTCGATTACACGAAGAACTTCGCCTGTAAGTTCAGGGTCGAGTGCGGATGTGGGTTCGTCGAAGCAGAGTATGTCGGGATGTAAAATAAGTGCTCTTGCAATTGCAACTCTCTGCTGCTGTCCGCCAGAAAGTTCGCAAGGGTATGCTTTCATTTTATCCTTAAGACCGACTCTTGTTAAAATTGCTTTTGCCTCTTCGTCGATACGTGCATATTCCTTCTTTAAATCTTCGACGCTTCCCTTGTTTTTCTTGTTGTTTTCCTTAGCAAGAAGTCTTGCAGCCAAAGTCAGATTGTTAAAAACATTGTACTGAGGGAAGAGGTTAAACTGCTGGAACACAAGTCCGAAATGAAGTCTTTTGGTACGAAGGTTTTTCTCGTTTTCTTTGCCGATCTCATCATCAAATATAACATCGCCGTTAACCGTAATCTTTCCTTTGTCGGGAATAACTAGCTGATTAAGACAACGTAAAAGAGTCGTCTTGCCACCACCCGAAGAACCGATGATTGCAAGGACTTCGCCTTTGTTAAGTTCAAATGAAACGCTTTTTAAAACTTCTTCTTTGCCGAAGCTTTTGCATAAATTCTCAACTTTTAAAACTGTTTCCATATTTTATCCTTTATAAAATTAACCTTTGTAGTAGTCGAGTTTCTTTTCTATCTTTCCGAACACAATCGTAAGTACGCCGGTGAAGAGTAAGTAGAATGCACCAATGTAAAAGATAGGCCAGATAATCGCCTTAAGTCCGACGATATCCTGTGCAGCCTTAAGAAGTTCAACGCATGAAACGACTCTGGCGAGGGAGGTATCTTTTACGAGGGTAATAATTTCGTTGCCCATCGGAGGGATGATGCGCTTTATAACCTGCGCAAGGATAATCTTAAAGAAAATCTGCGTTTTAGTCATACCGAGCACCTGTCCGGCTTCGTACTGTCCCTGGGAAATGCTCTCGATACCGCCTCTGTAAATCTCTGAGAAATAGCAGGCGTAATTGATGATAAAAGCGATAATTACCGCAGGAAGTCTGCCGACGCCCGTCGTTTTAAATATAAGTCCCGGACCATAAAAGACAAGAATTATCTGAAGCATCAGAGGCGTACCTCTTATTATCCAGACAAAACCTTTGGTCAGAGCTTTTATAAACTTAATTTTTGACATACTTCCGAAGGTAATTAAAAGTCCAAGCGGAAGCGCCCCAATCAGTGTCAGGGCGAATATCAGCAGGGTTAATTTAAACCCGTCTAAAAGTTGCAGTGTTACTTCAAGAAACATAGTTTTTTATCCTTTAAATAATTGATGGAACAATACCCTTCTATTTTACACAATTCCTTCTTATTTGTAAAAAACAAAAACTGTCTCGTTCGAGACAGTTTTTATTTCTTTATTTGCCCCAGGGCAACCTGTCCGTATAAGATTTTCGCATTGGTATTTTTCTCATCAGTTTGGAAATACCAAAGAAAATTAAAGGAGATGCTATACATACGACAAAGGCTAAAAGGAGTAATGTATTATAAATCCAATCGGGAACAGTCTGATTGATTTTCAATCCGGTTTCTCCGAGTTTCCAGTGATTATTTCGTACATTCATATAATATAAGGGAATTTGAACTCCAAAAATTATCAAAACCAAAGAAAGTATAAATGTGGCCAACACTTCTTTTTTATACATTATTGCTACAAATGCAAACAGTCCCACGTTAGCAATTATATAGTTTAAGAGTAACATCAAAGTGGCTGCATTCGGAGTTTCATATGATAATCTTATATAAAGAAATGTCGGAACAATAAAAGCAGCAAAATGAATAATATTGGATATAAGAAGCATTATGGTATGATTTTTGATATAGGCTTTATTCGCCTTTTCCGAAGAACGAATCATATCGGATGCATAAACCTGCATAACACTGTTTACAAAATACACACTGCTTAAGCTTACCATTATGCCCTGTAATAATACTCCGAAAGGAGCAAATATATACATAAAGCTATTCAGCAAAAATATAATCGGAAAAAACATTACAGCTTTGTATTGAGAAATATATTTGATTAATCCTGCACTATCTTTTATCTTCATTATTCTATCCTTTCAACGCTTTGTCTTTAAACCATTCCTTTTTAATAAATCTGTTTAAAAGGAACATTCCGATTACGTTAATGATTACATCCGCTGTTAATTCCACGGTAATTGCACCCACATATAATAAGGGATGGAATATTTCTTCCGGCAGTATATATAAAATCGCAACCGGGAAAAAGTATAAAATACCGAAACTGTATATTAAAGTCGATATTGTCGAGTTTTCTATCAGCCTGCAAATCCATACAAGCAGACTGGTTGTTGAGTGACACGATATTACGAAAAGGATACACATCATGGTAAACTTTAATCCTTTATCGGGATGGCCGATGTATCCCGCCACCACAATTCCCACTGTGCCTAAAAAAATAAGCAACAGTCTCGAAAAAATATCCCATACGGCGATATTCTTAATCATCCTGACTCCCTTAGGCGAAGTCTTTGTCATTTCGCTGATTCTCGATTTGTCCGAAAGAAGTGCGCCGAAATTGAAACGATCGGAGAGACAAACCACAACGCACGCCCATACGGAAACCATCACGGAAAAGGTTGTCAGAAGCGTTCTGAATGTTTGTGAGTCAGAATTCCTGTTAAAAAATGAAACAGTCACTAATAATATAAATACTGCTGTCGGAAAAAGAATATATGCTGCCGCCATCACTTTTTTTGAAGTAAATGAATTGTACTGTCTGATAGTTTTAAACATAGTTTTCTCCTTTTACAACACAGGCATCGAGAGTTTGGAATTCTGCTTAAGCAGTGCTACGCAAATCTTGAAAAGATCCGGAGTTTCGAAGGATATATTCATGCCTGTAAATCTTTCGGTGTTTTCCGCGAGAGCCATTCCCTCGAAGCCATATTTTCCGAGTGTTACGGAAATCATGTTTTTCTTTAATTCCTCGGATACTTCGCCGTCACCTTTTACGATGACGTACTTTTCTTTTATGTCTGTTACGAATCCCTGCTCGAGTATTTTTCCGTCATCCATCACGATAATATAATCCGTTACGTCTTCCATGTCGGAGATATTGTGAGTGGAGAAAAGAATGCTTCTTTTTCCGTTGCCCTCAGCGATATACGTTCTTAAAATATCTCCGAGCAGATCTCTCATCAAAGGATCGAGGGGCGATGCAGGTTCGTCTAAAATAAGCAAATCGGTCTTTCTGGCAAAAACAGTCGCAAGCATCAGCTTCATCAGATTTCCGTCGGAAAGTTTCGATACACTTTTGGCATTGCTTCCGAATACCGAATTGTCAATATTTAAGGACTTGCAGATTGCATCAAACTTTTCCTTGTCGAAGTTATCAAAGAGCGTATCCGAGAGTTCTCTTATCTGGTTGCCGTTCCAGTGAGGAAGAAAATAATTCTTGGTTCCTGTAAAACCGATTCGCTCCATCACGCCTTCGTCGTCTATTTTCTTTTCGCCAAAATACGAAACCTCACCCTTATTGTCTCTTCTTAAACCGCTTAAAATATTTAAAAGAGTGGTCTTTCCTGCGCCGTTTTCGCCGACGAGTGCGGTCGAAAAGCCTTCGGGTATATGTATCTCGGGAACATCCAGTTCGAATTTTCCGAATTTCTTGTTAATGTTTTTTCCTGTAATAACGTCTGTGTAATTCATGTCAGTCTCCAATCTCTTTTATGAACAATTCTTTTACTCCTGCTCTGACAGTTTAATAAGAACCTTCAATGTTTCAATCAGTTCTTCCTCTGTCATTCCTGCAACCTTTGAGGCTTTGATTGCCTGAGTTAAGTCATCCTCGACCTTTCTTATATGCTGCTCGCGCAAAAGTTCGCTGTCCTGCGCATTGACATAGAAGCCTTTGCCCTGCACCGCCGTAACTAAGCCCTCGCTTTCAAGTTCCTCGTAAGCTTTTATGGTCGTAATGACGCTGGTTCGCAAGTCCTGAGCCAGGCCTCTTATTGAAGGAAGATATTCTCCTTCTTTTATTTTTCCGGAAAGTATCTCTTCCTTTAACTGTTCACTTATCTGTTTGTAAATGGGAATTCCGCTGTTTTGTAATAATTTCATACCGGTTACCTCACAACTGTTTATGTGTTATATATACAGCAATATACAGTTCCTGTCAACACCTTTTTTAAAATTTTTTCTTTTATCATTTAAAAATCAAACCCGGGTCTCGTTTGACAAAATCCGAATATGCGTGTAGTATGTATCTCTACCTATTAGGTTTTATAAGGAGGATAGAAATGAAGAAAATTATTTCTGTATTATTAATGGCAGCAATGGTAGGAACAATGCTTGTCGGATGCTCTAAGCAGGCTGCCACAGACTGGGACTATATCAAAAACAAAAATGAATTGGTTGTCGGAATCACACTTTATGAGCCGATGAACTACTATGATGAAAACGGCAAGTTAATCGGTTTTGATACCGAATTTGCAGAGGCAGTATCAGAAATCGTTGGCGTTCCCGTAAAATTCCAGGAAATTGAATGGGATCAGAAGGAAGTTGAGCTTAAGTCAAGAGCAATTGACTGTATCTGGAACGGCCTTACCGTAACAGAAGAAAGAAAAGCAAACATGGCTTTCTCAAAGTCATACGTTATCAATGAACAGGTAGTAGTTATCAACAAGAGCAATGCAGACAAGTTCAAATCTCTTGCAGATATGGACGGAATCAATGTATGTGCAGAGAGCGGTTCAGCAGGTGAGAGCGCAATCGAGGCAGATCCTCATCTTTCAACAGGAAATTACCTTGGAACAAGCGCACAGAAGGATGCTCTTCTTGAAGTTAAGGCCGGCACATGCGACGCAGCAGTACTTGACTTAACACTTGCCAAGGCAGTTATCAACGAAGACACAGACTACAGCGACCTCATGATTCTTGACGGTGCAAGCCTTCAGAGCGAGGAATACGCAATCGGCTTCAGACTTGAAGATACCAAGACTGTTGAAATCGTCAATAACGCAATCGACAAGCTCGTTGAAAACGGCAAACTTGCTGAACTCGGCGAGAAGTACGGCGTAGACGTAATCAAATAATTGTTTTCTCAAATCATAAAAGAAACGAGCTCGGATTTTTCCGAGCCCGTTTTTTATTTCCAAACATCCGTATTTGAAAGGCCTATGTCCGATTCACGGAATGTTATCTCTCCGCCGGCCTTTTTCTTCTTTTCATAATCTTTCAGGGCCTTAACCGCTATGTTCGAAAGAATGGTTATTGCGATAATATTTATAATCGCTTCTATACCCATGGTAATGTCCGCAAGAGACCAGGCCACCGTGATATTGTTGTTCGCACCGACGAATACCATAACCGCCGCCAGAATTTTAAAGATAATCATAACGGCCTTATTCTTCGTAATGAATAAAATGTTTGCTTCCGCATAAAAGAAATTACCCAGGATGGACGTAAATGCGAAGAGGCATACCGAAATGGTGATGATGTGAATTGCAAAAGGGCCGAACTGTGAAGCTACGGACTGCTGAATAAGTGGAATGCCGTCTGCTGCGCCGTTTTGATACTGACCTGTTAAAAGAACGATGAATACCGTTGCGGAGCAGATCATAAGAGTATCTATATAAACCGACACAATCTGTGCAAGACCCTGCTTGGCAGGATGTGAGACTTCCGCGGATGCTGAGGCATTGGGTGCGGAACCCATACCTGCTTCATTCGAGAAGAGGCCTCTCTTGATGCCAAGCACCATACACGAGCCTGCCATTCCGCCGAAAATCGCCTTGAAGTCAAAGGCCGATTTTATAATCAGAGACAAAGCTTCGGGAATTCTGCCGAAGTTCATGATTATGACAAAGAGTGCCATCAGAATATAAAGTCCCGACATAATCGGAACGAGCACCGATGAAAGCCAGCCGATTTTCTCGGTTCCGGCAAAAAACAAAAACATTACCAGTCCGAAAAGTATTGCGCCCACAATTAAG
>JAEEGK010000222.1_pt1 | contig 141427 bp, 115 predicted proteins | sample 8958771 | NCBI WGS metagenome assembly JAEEGK01 (sample SAMN16246547, study PRJNA631951) | gut metagenome | biome: gut microbiome; feature: rumen; material: SC-attached | host: Bos | place: Iran: Karaj | collected 2018-10 | reverse complement strand
GACCGAAGTGGACGAACCTCTGGTTTACCAGTTATCCTGCCAAGGGTAAGTGCTGGGTATCTAAGTCCGGAAGGGATAACCGCTGAAAGCATCTAAGCGGGAAGCCCACCTCAAGATTAGACTTCCCTAAGGATTTAATCCTTCTGAAGACCCCAGAGAGACTATCTGGTTGATAGGATGCAGGTGTAAGCGTCGTGAGGCGTTCAGCCGAGCATTACTAATAGGTCGTGAGGCTTGACCATATTATTGTTTCCGTTCTCCGCCCGTCATTGCGAGCGAAGCGAAGCAACCTTCAAATATCCGTTCCAAAGTTTTATCTGTGCACCGGGTTTCCGGTCTTACGGATGAAGCTCCTTATTAAAATTGGTAATAAAATGCCGGTGGCCATAGTGGAGAGGTAATACCCGTTCCCATTCCGAACACGGAAGTCAAGCTCTCTTACGTCGATGATACTGCACTCGCGGGAAAGTAGAAAGCTGCCGGCTTTTTTTTGTTCATACGGACAGTGCGTCAGGCGCACTGCCGCATAACCTGACTATATCGGGACGCTTCGCACCCGGTAAATGTTGTTGCTAACCGACGCTTCGCGCGGTAGAACCGTTTTGTTTATAAATCCATTTCTTCTGAAGAATATGTTAAGGCTTCCTGGTAATAGAATTGTAAATTGCGTCACTGCACTCGCAATGACGGGAAGCGGGCGTTACGGGCGGGGCTCCGCCCTCCTTATTTTAATAAACTTGCAATCCAGCCTGTAACACCATCTGGGAGGCGGGGATCCATGGGAGTTCCATCGTCAAATATCAGGTTGCAATGCATGGGATTTACAAGGCAGTGCTGGCCCATTTCATAACCAAAATTAATTGATGCGATTCCCTTGTCGCCGTTTTGTACCCATTCTGGAGTGTAAATAAAACTGTTTTTCATAGCTTTAAGTCTTGCGAGACGGGGAATAACAAGTTTATTAAAATCATTTATTTCGTCATGCTGGCCAATTGCATAAAAGAGGCTGACATTTTTTTCATCGTAGATATCAAGCATCTTATCATCTGGAATTTCGCCGGCTCCTACCGGTATGAGAATATCAAAAAAAGATGTATAGGTATTTGCCATTTTAAAGGTCATCCAGGCTCCGGATGAATTTCCAATTAAAATATTTTTGCTGCAGCGTCCTTCCATTTTACTTTTGATAAAATAATTAATTATATCGTAAAGTTTATTTTCAGAGGTTTCTCTCCAATCGCCTTTAATTCTGCCTTCTTCATTACGGTATTCATTTGCCAGAGGAATAAGCAGATAGGCTCCTCCCAATGTTTTTTGGTATTCATCTTTTGCATAAAATTCCCCGCCGGCATAATTAATGCAGACATCACCTTCGAGGGCATTTGAGGTTCCATGTAAAAAAGTTATGAGGGGATAAGTTTTATCTTTGGGATAGCCGTGTATTGTAGGATCATAATAATAAAAAGTAAAGGGCTCTGAATCGTTGGGCTGGAATGAATCTTTTATAAAACGATTAAAATATTCTCCGACTTTATAAGTTGGTGCATAAGAAATAAAAGTATCTTTTGGAATGAGATGAGCCCATGGTGGTAATGGTTTATTTTCGTTCATAAGTCTATTGTACAGTATATCGGGTATACTGGATTCGAACCAGCGACCTCGACGTCCCGAACGTCGCGCGCTACCAGCTGCGCTAATACCCGTAATAAAAAAAGCTTCCCAAACGGGAAGCTTTAGCGCGAGCGGCGGGGCTCGAACCCGCGATCTCCGGCGTGACAGGCCAGCGCGATAACCAGCTTCGCTACGCCCGCGTGATGTAATTTATATTATAGAAAAAAGTGGGTTGTGTCAACAGGTTGAAGAACAAAAAGTATAGATATATTATGCAAAATATTGCGGATACTTTTTCTGGATTTCTGCGGCGTCGAGTCTTGTTCTGTTTATATGCTCTGATGTAAGCTCACGTGCTGCTTCTGCATCTTTATCCTGTATTGCCTGAAGAATCTGCTTATGAACTTTAAGAATAGGGGTGCGGTCTGCTCCATGAACTCTAAGTGCGCGGAAACGGTCATGATGTATGTTCATTGATTTTACCATGTAGTAACACTGCATCTTATTTGTAATTTCATACATCTTCTGGTGAAACAGGTTATCCATTTCCATAAATTTATCAATGTTATTTTGTTTAAGCAAAAATTCCTGTAATTCAACATTTTCTGTAAGATACTTAATATCTTCATCATTTGCAATTTTGCAGGCCTCTTCTGTAATTGCAGATTCAAGTGTAGCACGTACAAAAACAGCTTCATTTACAAGCTCAAGATTAATAAGGCTTACAAGACTTCCTTTTTGAGGAAAAATTTCTACAATCTTTGTTTTAGAAAGCTCTTGAAGTGCTTCGTGAACAGGTGTTCTTGATAAATCAAGTTCGTATGCCAGATCCTGCTCGCTGATCATTGTACCTGGTTTGAGCTCAAGACTAATGATGTTATCTCGTATTACACGGAAGGCATAGTCCCTGTTTGATTCTTTAGGTAGTTTTTCAATATTTTTCATAAAAAATCCTCAAAAAAGTATTTTTTCTCTTGACTTTTACAAATCTTGCTTTATGATAATTATAGAACAATGAACTAGTATACTAGTGAACTAGCTAGCTTATATACTAGTATGTACAAAGGTGATAAAATTGTCAAATAAAAAATTAAAAAAATTCGAAAAAAATGATTCGAATGAAACAAATGTTACTACTCTGACGTTAAAAAAAGCAGCCTTTAATCGTTATATGCGTAAATATTGGCAGTATTATCTGCTGCTGCTGGTTCCGGTAATTTATTATATTGTAATCCGTTATGTGCCTATGGCTGGTAATATTATTGCTTTCAGGCGTTATAGGGCAGGTCACAGTATTTTTGGAGATGAATGGAGCGGCTTTAAATATTTTAAACAGTTTATTGCCGATACATCCTTCTGGCGTGCCTTTAGAAATACTCTTGCCTTAAATATCTTCTATCTTCTTGTACGCTTTCCTCTTACTTTGATTTTTGCCCTGCTCTTGAATGAAATAAGAAACCTTCATTGGAAAAAGTTTGTTCAGACAGTTTCATATCTTCCACACTTTATTTCCATTGTAATTGTTACAGGTATGATTCGAGAACTGCTTTCGACAAATGGACCAATCAATGCTTTTATAAAGCATTTAGGCTATGATCCAATTACCTTTATAGCTCAGGCAAATTATTTCCCTGCAATCTTTGTTATTTCAGGTGTATGGCAGAGCCTTGGCTGGGGTACAATTCTTTATCTGGCCGCAATTTCAAATATAAATCCATCCCTCTATGAAGCAGCTGAAGTAGACGGGGCTAATCATTTTCAAAGAGTATGGCATGTTACAATACCATGTATCTTACCGACAATTGCGACGCTCCTTATTTTAGATATTGGTGGTCTTGTAGGATCTGGCGGATCATTTGAAAAGGTCTTCCTCTTGTATAATCCTATGACCTACGAGACTGCTGATATCATTTCTACCTATGTTTATCGTCTGGGTCTTTATTCAGGCAACTACTCTTATGCTACGGCAGTAAGTTTGTTTGAAGGCCTTCTTAATTTAATTCTTCTAACGGTTGCAAACAGAGTCTCTAAAAAAGTAACCGGTTCAGGTTTGTGGTAAGGAGAAAAGTATGGCTGGTAGAACAATAAAAGAAACAACAGGATATCTGATTTTTAAGGTTTTCAACACTGCTATTATGATTCTTGTTTGTATAGCAACACTGTATCCATTCCTTTACCTTGTTGCTCAATCCTTTTCTTCGGAACAGGCAATCATTATGGGAAAGGTTTCCCTCTTCCCTGTAGATTTTAATATTACTACCTATAAGTCAGTTCTAGAAAAAGGAGACTTTTTGCGTAGTTATAAAAATACGCTTATTTATGTAATTATCGGAACCGTTTCTTCTCTGGTATTGAGCTGCTGTATGGCTTACCCTCTGTCTAAACCAGAAATCAAGGGTTCTAAGTTCTTAATGAAGTTTATTATTTTTACAATGTATTTTGGCGGCGGACTCATTCCAACTTATGTTCTTATGAGAAAGCTTAATCTTGTAAATACAATCCGCGGCTTTGTTATACCTTCGCTTTTGAGCACTTATTACATTATTCTTATGCGTTCTTTCTTCCAGGGAATTCCTAAGGATTTGGAGGAGGCTGCCGAAATTGATGGTCTTAGTCCGATAGGAATTTTTATAAAGGTTGTATTCCCGCTTTCCATGCCGATTATTGCTACTATGATCTTGTTTAATGCGGTTGGTTACTGGAATAACTGGTTCAATTCATTCTTGTATCTTGATAAAAAAGATATGTGGCCTGTTGCTTATTATCTGCGTACTATTATTTCTGGAGCTACAACATCTGCAGATCCGGGCGAAGTTTCTGCCGAGAAAATGCAGATTGCAGCAAATATCAGGTCTTGTTCTATGGTCTTAATGGCTTTGCCGATTATTCTTGTCTATCCGTTTGTACAAAAGTACTACGTTCAGGGCATGATGCTTGGTGGAGTAAAAGAATAAAAAGTTGTTCATAGGTCAAAAAAGGAGGAAAACTATGAAAAAAATTGTTTCTATGGCATTAGTAATTGCTTGTGCACTTTCTTTGTTCACAGGATGTTCTGGTTCTAAGAAGAAAGCTGCTGTTAGCGCTGATGCTGCTGTAGGCTATACTTTTGGAGAAGAAGTAACATTCCACTCTGATGAGCCTGTAACTTATCCAATGTTCTTTAGCGATGCATCATGGTATGCAATGCAGGATACCTGGAAAACAGAAGGTATTTTTAAGGATATTGAAAATCTTACAAATGTACATCTTGATATTACTTCTTATGATAGCGGCGACTACAACCAGAAGATTAACCTTGCTATTAACTCTGGTTCTGCTGCATATATCATTCCTAAAGTATATGAAGAAGGACAGTATGTAGCTGGTGGTGGTGTAGTAGCTGTTTCTGATTACACACAGTATATGCCTAACTTTACTGCATTTGTAAATAAGTATAATTTGCAGTCAGACCTCGATACAATCCGCCAGGTTGATGGAAAATTCTATCGCCTTCCAGGACTTCATCAGGCTGTAGCTCCAAACTATACTCTTATGGTTCGTGATGATATTTTCAAGGCTGCCGGATACGATGTTCGTGAACTCGAAAAGACATGGACATGGGAATCTCTCCTTGACGTTCTTATCGAAGTAAAGAAATATATGGTTTCACAGGGAATGATTAAAGCTTCTGACTACATCTGGTCTGACCTCTGGTGTGGTAGCGAATCTGGAAAAGGAAACGGTGGTAACCTTCTTAAATTGATGGGTACTTCTTACAATGTACTTTCCGGATGGGCTATTGATGGTTCAAACGGTGGTATTAAGTGGGATCCAAAAAAGAAGGAATTCTATTCTTCTTCTATCAGTGATGACTTCAAGAAGTTCATTTCTGTTGCTAACCGCTATGTAAAGGAAGGAATCCTTGATCCAGAAACCTTTACACAGGCTGATGATGTTGCTAACAACAAGTTCTTCAACGGACAGACAGTTATCAAATCTACAAACCTTTCACAGATGCAGAGCGATACAGACAGTCTTAAGAAGATTGTTCCAGATGCAGAAGTATATATTACAGTTTACCCTGCTGGTTCAACAAACAAGCTTTCTGACGGTGGACGTCTTGAAAACGGTGTAATGCTTTCTAAGAAGGCTTTGGATGAACTTGGTGAAGCCGGCTTCATTAAGATGGTTCGCTTTGTTGACTGGCTCTTCTACTCAAGCGAAGCTTACTCACTCTACAAGTGGGGTCCAGAAGGCAAGACTTGGCAGTGGGCTACAGTAGACGGTGAAAAGGTTAAGAAGCTTCTTCCTGGTTTCAAGTGTGGCGGTCTTGGTATTGGTGGTTCTGATGATGATGTTGATATCCGTCTTAAGTGGGGATATGCCGGTGGTAACTTCTGGTATGGACACTCTACAGCAGAACTTACAGATAACTTTGCTGCAGACAGAAAGGACCTTTATGCCCGCTTCTCTGCTTACAAGGTAACTCCAGAAGTAGATCCTGCTGCTAAACCAAGTGAAGATGAACGGGAACAGCTCAACCTTTGGGCTACTCCACTTATCGATACAATCAACACCTGGACTTTGAACTTCATCCTCGGAAACAAGGATATCAACAAAGACTGGGATGCTTACGTAGCAGATTGTAAGAATAAGAACATCGAAAAGGTTGTAGATAAAGTAAACGAAATCTATAGCAAACAGGCTAAATAAATAGATTCATAGTCGAAAAACTCAACTTTGGGCATTGCGTCGTTGTTTCGGCGTAATGCCCCTTATTTTTTTATAGGTGCGTATAAAATGACTTGCATCTGTAAAGCCTGTTTCCTGACTTATATAATCAAGAGTTTTGTCTGTGTAAAGCAGCAGGGTGTCGGCCTTGCAGATTCGTACAAATTCAATATATTCCTTACAGGTTTTTCCAAACTGAGCTTTAAACTGTTTTGCAAAATTTGAATAGCACATACCGCAGCGGTTGGCAAGTTCTTCTATACTGATGTTTTCGGCAGAATGCTGGTCAATGTATTCGAGTACAGAAAAATCCTTAGAAGAAAACTGGTCGAATGTAGTTTTTGAAGAAAGCTTAAGTCCCCGGCGCAGCCAGATTCTCATAAGCTCTGTAATAATCAAACTTATCATTGAGGCAACTTTAATATCATAACCAAATTGTTTGTTGTTTGTTTCCCAGATGCAGTTTTCAAAGAAGAGCTTTACAGGATTATATTTGAGTTCTTCTGCTGTAATCAGATTATAGGGAGTGTCATCTTTTGTGATATTTGCAAGAAGCTTTGGCAGCTTAGGAGAACCCGGCGTTGTATTTGAAAGAATCATATCGTCAAATTTGATGCCGTAAAATAAAAGTTCTTCTTCCGGGTTGTTTGCGTTTTTTGAAGGAATATCCAGAAATGAATGAATCTGTTTTGGATGATAAATTATCATGTCGCCAGGGTTGAGTGTATACTGATGATTATCAACTTCTGTATAAAGAACCCCTTTTACAAGATAAACCATTTCGGTAAAATAGTGCCAGTGTGGCTTTACAACCCTCCAGTCGCCTTTAAAGGTCTGGAAAGGTGCATTTAAACTGTCGCTGTATTCAAATAATTCATCCATATTGTATCCTCGGGTCAAGAGTCGGCAAGCACAGCCTGCCTCTGAGCCGTTCTATCGATAATCCTAAAACGACCCTTTCGGCTCGTTTTTTAACGGATTTTCGATTATCGGCTAGAGATTTGTACAATAATTCGCCTACTTTGTTTATATCATGTATAACAGACTTATGCTAGAGTATAATTATGTTAAAATGGATCTGGAGTTATATTGGTAAATACAAGTTTCTCATGATTTTTGGCCTTACCTTGAGCGTAATTGTAGCTGGTTTTGCTGTAGTTAATCCGCTTATTTCTGGAACAATTGTTGACAAGGTAATTAATTCTCCTGAGCATGATTTTAACCTTCTTGTAAAGCTCATCCTTCTTATGGTGAGTGCAACTCTTTTTAAGGCTATCCTGCGTTATTCTTATCAACTGATTTTTGAGCATGTTTCACAGAATGTAATCCGCCGTATGCGCGAAGATTTGTATGCACATATTCAGACTCTTGATTTTGCCTGGTATGACAAGGCCCCTGCAGGAAATGTCCTTACCCTGCTTACCTCTGACTTGGATAAAGTGCGTCACTTTGTTGCCTGGGTTTTGTACCAGAGTCTTGAAAATTCACTTGTCTATACTTTTTCAATAGTCACTCTTGGAATGATAAACTGGAAACTCATGCTTGCATTCCTTGGAATTGCTCCTTTTGTACTTGTGCTCGTTCAGAAGTTTAAAGGTCAGATCAGACCTGCTCATATGAAGGTACGCGACCAGTTTGCAGTTTTGAATACCAGAGTAGGTGAGAATATAGAAGGAAACCGCGTTGTAAAAGCATTTGTACGCGAATCTTATGAAATAGGTAAGTTTGATAACGACAACGACGGTTACCGTAAGGCTGCCGTAAACAATGCAGATGTCCGTGTAAAATATACTCCGTGGATTGATACTCTCTGTGGACTTTTGCCTGTAGTTCTGATTTTATTTGGGGGCTACCTTGTAATCAGAGGCGAAATGACTATTGGTGAGCTTGTTACCTTTAATGGTTTAATGTGGGCCTTTACCCAGCCAATAAACATGTTTGGTATGCTCGTTGATAATATTCAGAACTTTGGTGCTTCGGGCGACAGACTTTATGAGCTTTGGAAAACTAAGCCTTCTGTAAAAAAAGGTTATGAAACAATTGAAGAAGCAAATGCTGTAAGCAGTCTTGGGCCGGCAAGTAAGCTTTCTGATGATTTTAAGTGTCAGGGCCGTGTTGAGTTTAAGAATGTTTCGTTTGCATATAATCAAGTTCCTGTAATTAAAAACATGAGCTTTACTATTGAGCCGGGCATGACTGTTGGAATCCTTGGTCCTACAGGAAGCGGTAAATCTACAATCGCAAATCTTATGTGCCGTTATTATGATGTTTCGGACGGTGCAATTTTGATTGACGGAAAAGATGTTCGTGATTATGTACCGGAGATTCTGCGTAAAAACATTGGTATTACTATGCAGGAGGCTTTCCTGTTCAGCGATACTGTAGAAGGAAATATTGCTTTTGGAAATCAGGATGCAACCTTTGAAGAAGTAGAGCATGCAGCAGAGCTTGCACGCGTAAAGGAATTTATAGGCGACCTTACCGAAGGCTACGATACAATTGTTGGTGAACGTGGAGTTGGTCTTAGCGGTGGTCAGAAGCAGCGTATTGCTCTTGCCAGACTTTTCCTTGCAAATCCAAAAATCATGATTCTTGATGATACAACTTCTGCAGTTGATATTGAAACAGAACAGAAAATCAGACAGTCAATCAAAGAGCAGAGTCAGGGACATACAACCTTTATTATAAGTCATCGTATTTCTTCCTTTGAGAACTGCGATTTAGTTCTTGTAATTCAGAACGGCGAGATTTCAGAAATGGGCACTAACGAAGAGCTTCTTGCAAAGCCGGGCTATTACAAAGATGTTTATCTGGAGCAGAATTATGGCAAGAAATAAATTTGATACAGATGAAGAAATAGAACAGAAACTCAATCTTAAAATAATTCCGCGAATGATGCGCTGGATAAAGCCCTACACCTGGTGGATGGTGCTTGCCTGCTTTATCATGCTTGTTGCTTCGGGCATTTCGCTTTTGAGTCCGTATCTTATTCGTACTGCTATTGACCAGGCTATTCCTGCCGCTAATTATAACATGCTCATTAAGATTTCTGTGTTCATTGTTGTTACAACACTTTTTGCCAGAATCCTTCTTGCAGCAAAACTCCGTCTTATGACACGAGTTGCACAAAAGATTATTGTAACAATCCGTAAAGAAGTTTTTACAAAGCTTCAGGCACTGCCATTTACATATTTTGACAGCCGACCTCACGGTAAGATTTTGATTCGCGTTGTAAACTATGTAAATTCACTTTCTGATTTGCTCAGTAACGGAATAATCCAGCTTATTAGCGACTTGTTTACTCTTGTTGTAATTGTGTGCTTTATGCTTGCAATTGATGTTCGTTTGACTCTTGTTTGTATGGCAGTACTCCCTGTGCTTCTGCTTGTTCTTGTTTCTATGAAGAAAAAGCAGCACGAGGCATGGAAGCAGGAAAGCTATAAACGTTCTAATTTGACTGCATATCTTTCGGAAAGTCTTAACGGTATGAAAATTACCCAGAGCTTTGCACGTGAACGAGTAAATCAGGGAATCTTCAACGAGCTTTGTGACAAATGTAAAAAGGTCTGGATCCGCGCTGTAAACATGAACAATATAATCTGGCCTGTTGTAGATAATCTTTCTACTTTGGGTGTTGCGCTTGTTTACATGGCAGGTATTGCATGGCTTGGAGACGGAATGGGCGGCACTGTTACTGTAGGAACTCTTGTTGCGTTTACCGGATACATCTGGCGTTTCTGGATGCCTATTCAAAACCTTGGAAACTTTTATAACTCAATGGTAACAACAGGCGCTTATGTAGAACGCATTTTTGAACTGCTGGACGAACCTGAAGACATTACAGACAGAGACGGTGCAGTAGAGCTTCCTCCAATCCGAGGTCACGTTACTTTTGATCATGTAAACTTCAGCTATGAGCCGGGAAACCCTATTCTTAAGGATGTTAATTTTACAATTACTCCTGGAACCAGCGTTGCAATTGTAGGCCCAACAGGAGCCGGTAAAACTACAATAGTTAACCTTCTCACACGCTTTTATAACCCTGATGACGGAAAGATTTTGATTGATGGTCTTGATATTCAAAGCCTTCAGATTAAGAGTATCCGTAAGCAGGTTGGCGTAATGCTCCAGGATTCCTTCCTGTTCAGCGGTACCATTATGGAAAATATCCGCTACGGCCGCCTTGACGCCACAGACGGAGAATGTATTGCTGCCGCTAAGACTGTTCAGGCACACGAGTTTATTGCAGCATTCCCTGACGGCTACAACACAAAGGTAACAGCAAATGGTGGAGGCCTTTCACAGGGGCAGAAGCAGCTGATTTCTTTTGCAAGAGTTTTGCTTTCGGATCCTCGCATTTTGATTCTGGACGAGGCAACAAGTTCTGTAGATACTCAGACAGAAAAGGCATTGCAGAAGGGTCTGGACGAACTTTTAAAGGGCCGCACAAGCTTTATCATTGCCCACCGTCTTTCTACAATCCGCAATTCAGACATTATTTTCTTTGTCGACCACGGTGAAATTGTAGAACGAGGCAACCACAAGGAACTCATGGCGCTTGAAGGAAATTATGCGCACTTGGTTAATGGTGTGTAAGGTGCAACGTCATTGCCACGCTTTCGGCTCGCAATGACGGACTATTTTATGTTATAATAAAATATGAAATTCTTACACATTTCAGACCTTCACTTTGGCAAAAAACTCAATGAATTTTCTTTGATTGAAGACCAGAAATTCATTATATACAAAATCCTTCAGTGCATTGACGAGCACAAACCTGATGCAATTCTTGTTGCAGGGGATGTTTACGACAAGAATATTCCAAGCGTCGAAGCAGTAAAGCTTTTTGATTTTTTCTTAATCAGTCTTGCGCAGAAAAAGGTTCCGACATATATCATAAGCGGTAATCACGACTCTCCTGAGCGAATGACCTGCGGTTCTTCTTTGATGGAAGAGAGCGGCATTCATTTTGCAAGAGCTTATGACGGAACAGCCTGCTGCTATGAGCTTACCGATAAAGATGGCCCTGTAAATGTTTATATGCTTCCCTTTATAAAGCCTGTAGTTGTGCGTGCTGCTCTTGAAGCACAGGGAAAAGCAGACCAGGCAGAAAAAATCAACACATACGATGAAGCAGTTGAAGCTGCAATTTCTCAAATGAACGTTGACTGGTCAAAAAGGAATGTTCTTATTGCACATCAGTTTGTTACAGGAAGTGCCCGCTGCGATTCGGAAGATGTAAGTGTTGGCGGAAGTGACAATATAAGCGCAGAACTTTTCAGCAAGTTTGATTATGTTGCTCTTGGTCATCTTCACGGATGTCAAAAGGCCGGCGGAGAAAATATCCGTTACAGCGGAAGTCCATTAAAATATTCGTTTTCGGAAGTAAATCATAAGAAAGGCGGGCTTATTGTAGAGCTTGGTAAAAAGGGTGAACTTAAGGTTGAGCAGGTGCTTTTTGAATCACAGCATGATCTTCGCTGTATAAAGGGAACTTATCAGGAGCTTACACTTAAAAAATATTGGGAGCAGATGGGCGAGGGTATAAATGATTATCTTCACATTACACTCACAGATGAAGATGATATCCCGGAAGGTTTTTCAAAGCTCCAGCTTATTTATAAAAATCTTGTAAGCCTTGATTATGATAATTCGCGTACACAAAAAGACAATTTAATTGATGCAGCGGCCGATGTAGAAAAAACTTCTCCGCTTGTTTTGTTCGAACAGTTTTATGAGCTTCAGAATAATCAGGGATTTTCACCGGAGCAGAAAAAGTTTGCACAAGATTTAATTGAAGATATCTGGGGAGGCCAAAAATGAGACCATTAAATTTAGTCATCACCGGATTCGGAACCTACTGTAACAGAACAGAAATCAATCTTGAACAGCTTGGAACTCAGGGGCTTTATCTTATAACAGGCGACACCGGCTCGGGCAAAACAACTATTTTTGATGCAATTACTTATGCACTTTATGGAAGTTTGAACGGTAAAAACCGCGAAGTTTATATGATCCGTTCTACCTTTGCAACTCCGGATATTCCGACTCAGGTTGAACTCACTTTTGAATACCGTGGTCAGATTTACAATATAAAAAGAAATCCTGAATATGAACGAAGAGCCTTGCGGGGCAATTCTACTACAAAACAGATTGCAGATGCTGTCCTTCAAAAGCCTGATGGAACTGTTGTAACAGGTTCTTCAAAAGTAACAGAGGCAATAAACGAGCTTCTTTGCATAGACGTTAATCAGTTTTCGCAGATTATGATGATTGCACAGGGTGAATTCCAGAAGCTTCTTATGGAAGGAACAAAGGATCGCGAGAATATCTTCCGCCAGATTTTTAAAACCGGATTATATCAAAAATTGCAGATTCGGCTTGCCGAAGAAGAAAAGTCCCTTTTTGGCCAGTGCAAGGATATTCAAAAAGCTCTTGATATTTTTATTCAGAGTGTTTCCTGTGACAATTCAAGCGAGCTTAATGTTGAACTTGAAAAGGCTTTGCACGGAGGACTTGCAATAAATGATGTTCAGGAGCTTATTTCAAAAATAATCAGTGAAGATGAACAAAAATCAAAGCAGCTTGACCAGCAGATAAGTGAACACGAAAAACAGATTAAAGAGCTTAATATTGCAATTTCAAAAGATGACGAAATACAAAAGCTCCAGTCTGATTTTGAAGAAAAAACAAAGTCGTTTGAAGTTGTAAAAGAAAGCATTGGTGCTGCAAAGACTTCCTTTGAAAACGAAAAAGGCCGCGAAAAAGAGCGCACAAAAAAAGAAGCAGATCTGGCAGTCCTGAACGAAGAGCTTAAAAAATATGAAGAACTGAACGGGCTCGAAGAAGAAATTGAAGAATGCAAGGAACAGCTGCAGGCGCTTAAAGAGCAGGAAGAAGAACTGAATGCTCAGAATAAACTGCAGGCAGAAAAAAAGGAAGCTTTTTCAAAGGCGCTCAAAGAGCTTGCAGATTCGGAACAGAAGTGCTTTGCAATTACAACTGAGCAGAAGGAATTAAGCGAACGCAAAAACGGCTTTGATGAACTTGAAGAAGCTGTCGGTTCGTGCGAAAAGCTTCTTAAAAAACTTGAAGGCCTCCAGACAGAATACAAATCAACAGCAAAAACATGGGAAGAACTTGATGCTTCTTATAAAACACTCCGGAAAACTTACATGGACGAGCAGGCTGGCATTATTGCAGAAACCCTGGAAGACGGAGTGCCTTGCCCGGTTTGTGGTTCTATAGAGCATCCAAAGCCTGCTTCAAAATCAGAAGTTGCTCCTTCAAAAGAAGAGCTTGATACTGCCGAAGAAAAGGCAAAGGAATGGGAGCAGAAGGTTTCTTCTGTAAATGCTTCGTGTGCAAAGGCAAAGGCCGATTATGAAAATACTCTCAAACAGATAGAAGAAAAATACAAGAAGCTTACAAAAGCGTCAGCAGACCAGGACCTCATGCAGCTTAAAGAAAAGCTTTCTGAATATAAGCGTTCGGCACAACAGGCGCTTGAAGAATGCAACAAACGGTTTGAAAGTGAAAATGCCCGTGTGGAGCAGAAGAAGAAAATAGAAGAGGAGCTTCCGGAACTTGAAAAGAGTCTTACACAAACTCTGACACAAATAACAGAAACAGGTTCCATGCGTTCTGCAGTTCAGGCACGGCTTGATGAAAAGAGTAAACAGGCTCAGGCTGCTAAGGCTAAATTAAAGTATGAAAATAGTGCACAGGCTCAAAAAGCAGCGGTCGAACTTGAAAATCAGATTGAGCAGATGAAGCTTGCGTTTGAAGCAGCACAAAAGGAATATGAAAAAATACAGAATGCCTATACAACGCTCGAAGGTGAATTAAATCAGCTTAAAAAACAGCTTGATTCATCAGAAAAAATTGATGTTTCGGAGCTTAAAGAAAAGCTTACTGCACTTGAAGCTCAAAAGAAAACAGCTTTGGAGCAGAAGGGCTATGTAGATACAAGGCTCGATAAAAACCGCGGTGCCCTTAAGAATATAAAAGAGCGCTCAGAAGCATTGGAGGGGCTTGAAAAACAGCATGCCTATGTAAATGCCCTTTCAAAAACAGCAAACGGAAATCTTGCAAACGGTAAAGAAAAAATCAAGCTTGAAACTTATATTCAGATGACTTATTTTGACAGAATTATTGCCCATGCAAACAAGCGCCTTATGATAATGAGCGACCTTCAGTATGAGCTTGTGCGCAAAAAGGAAGCAGATACACTTCAAAAGCAGACAGGTCTTGAACTGGAAGTAATTGATCACTATAACGGCGGACAGCGCAGCGTAAAAACACTTTCGGGCGGTGAGTCGTTCCAGGCATCTCTTGCACTTGCACTCGGACTTTCTGATGAAGTAAGGCTTTCTGCAGGCGGCATAAAGATTGATACAATGTTTGTAGACGAAGGCTTTGGTACTCTGGACAGCGAAACCTTGCAAAAGGCTTTTAAGGCACTTACAGGAATCACAGAAGGCAACAGGCTTATAGGCATAATTTCGCATGTAGACCTTCTCAAAGAAAAAATAGACCGTCAGATTATTGTAAAAAAAGACCGTACAGGTGGAAGTACGGTTAAGGTTATGGTATAATAATAGTATGAACCTGAATGATTTAAGAAACAATGCATATACAAATGCAAAAAAAGATGGTGAAGAAATAAAGGCACAGGCACAGGACAAACCTATTGGCGAAGGCTTTAAAAAATTTGGGGCTGCCGCTGCTGCAGAAGTTTTGAAGGAGCAGGGGCTTTTAAAAGTTCCGGTTCAGGAGCCGGAAGAAGAAGGTAAAGAGTCTGTCTATCGTCGTGTTGCAAAATTTTTCCTTTTAATTGGCGAAGACGAAGCTGCAAAAATTCTTCCGCATCTTTCAGATAAACAGATAGAAAAAATCATTCCGGAGCTTGCTTCAATCCGTTCTGTAAGCAAGGAAGAAGCAACTCAGATTCTTGAAGAATTTCAGACTCTGCTTGAAGATGCTAAAAAATCTGGTGGTGTAGAAACTGCCCGCGAAATGCTTACAAAAGCTTACGGCAAAGAACGAGCAGAACAGATGCTGCAAAAGTCAATGATAGAACCGCAGCCAAAGCCGTTTGAATATCTTGAAGGTGAAGAAACCGAAAAAATCCAGCTTTTGCTTAAAGACGAAAATGTTGGTGTAAAGTCACTTGTATTAAGTTATCTTCCTCCAAAACAGGCTGCTGCAGTTATTAACAGCATGAACGATGATGACAAGAAAGAAGTAGTACTGCGGCTTGCAAAAATGGAGGCTGTTTCTCCAGAAATTCTTAAGCGGGTAGACAAGGCAATGAAAGAAAAATCCCGCACAATTACAACTGAAAAAACAGAAAACATAGATGGCCGAAATGCTCTTGCACAGATTCTTAAAAAAATGGATTCTGGAGCCGAAGCAGATATCTTAAAATCTCTTTCTGCAGAAGACCCTGATCTTGGCCAGGACCTTAAAAAGAGGCTGTTTACTCAGGAAGATGTTATTGCTTCAGATGATAAATTTATTCAGGAAACATTACGCGAATTTTCTGACGAAGAAGTTGCACATCTTATTGCAGCTAAGTCTGATGATTTCCGCAACAAGATTCTTGATAACATTTCTCATGGCAGACGAAGCGAAGTTCTTGAACAGGAAGATCTGCTCAAACCTATGAAGCGTTCTGAATGCGAAAGAATAACGGCCTATTTTGTTGGCATTCTGCGCCGCGCCTATGAAGAAGGCAAGCTGATTATAAAAGGTCGCAACGACGAAATTTTTGTGTGACGCGGCATTCGTCATTGCGAGCGCAGCGAAGCAATCCACAGTTAAAAAGGAATAATTATGGAAAAATTTGATTTTTTAAATGAAGAAAACCTAGGAAAAGAATACAAGGGCTTTATTCTTTTAAAAATAGAAGATGTACCTGACTACAAATGTAAGTCTGTTTTTTTACGTCACAAGCGCACCGGACTTGAAGTTTTTCACCTTATAAAAAATGATCACGAAAATCTTTTTGCATTTGCATTCAGAACTGCTGCAAAAGATTCAAAGGGAACTGCACACATTATAGAACATTCAACCTTGTGTGCTTCAGAAAAGTTCCCGCTTAAGGAACCATTTAATACACTTGCCGGACAAAGTATTTCTACCTTCTTAAATGCAATGACTTACCCTGACAAAACGGTTTATCCTGCAGCATCACTTGTCCGCAGCGACTATTTTAATATGTTCGATGTTTATGCAGACTGTGTTTTCTTCCCAAAGCTCACACACGACACTTTTATTCAGGAAGGCCACAGACTCGAAATGGATGCAGAAGGAAAAACAAGCATTCAGGGTGTAGTTTACAACGAAATGAAGGCTAACTTTACAACCTTCTATCAGATTGCAAATAACGAATTGCTTGCAGCTATGTTCCCTGATTCATACCCGGCTTTTTCTTCCGGCGGGGACCCTGCTGTAATTCCGTCTCTTACTTACGAGCAGTTTCTTGACTTTCATAAAACTTTCTACAGTCCTGATAACTGCTGTCTTTTCCTTTATGGCGATATTCCTACACAAGACCAGCTTGATTTTATTGACGAAAAATACATGCGTCGTCTTGAAGAAAAATTCAACTGTACAAGCGACCTTCCTTATGCAAGTCAGCCGCTTCCTTATGTAAAACCACAGGTAAAGGAACTGCTTCAGCTTAAAAAGCTTGATAAATCTATTTTCCTTGAAACAACAGCTCCTGATCAGGGTGCTACAGGAAATATGGCACTCATTGCAAAATACACAGGTGAACCAAATATCGAAAAATATTTCATTGGTGAAGTACTTTGCGGAAACGACAGTTCACCTTTGCTCAAGGCAATCAAGGATTCAGGACTTGGCGATATGCCTTATACAGGAAACTTCGGCCAGTTCAAAGAAGAATTCTGGGTAAATGGAATTGGTGGTGTAAAGGAAGGAAACGAAAGAAAGGTTTTTGCACTGTTTGAAAAAGAAATTGCAAAGCTTTATAAAAACGGTGTTTCACAGGATGATATAGATTCTGCTGTAATGGGAATTGATTTTAACCTTCGTGAAGAAAACCGCTGGTGGGGTCCCTATTCTCTGAATATCATGGAAAAGGCTCTTAAAGGTTGGGTTTGGGGAGATTCCTGTACAAGCCAGCTTTGTCCAATTACAAAGTTTGAAGAACTCAAGAAGGAATTAAAGAAAGATCATCAGCTTGTTCAAAAGCTTATAAAGAAATACTTTATAGATCCGCCGGTTGAATGCCGCATTATTGTACGTCCTTCTAAAGCATATCTTGAAGACCGCGCAAAAGCAGAAGCAGCACTTGTTGAACAGCTTGATAAAGCCGCAGACAAGGAAGCCCTTAAAAAGGATCTTGATCGTTTGCACGAGTACCAGGCACATGTAGAAACTCCGGAAGAACTTGCCTGTATTCCACATACAAAGGTAGAAGAACTTGAAAAAACTGTAGAAGAACCAAAGGTTGAATTACAGACTGTAACAGGCGCCGACGGTTCAGATATTCCGCTTTTTGTTAGTCGTGAAGAAACAAACGGATTATTTTACGTTGATGTTATGTTCCCGTTTGACAGACTTTCTCCTGAATATTTTAAACACATACCGTTCCTTTCGAATGTAATTACAAACATAGGTTGGGAAGGAAAAAAATGGGATAAATGTATTGCAGAATCTGCCTGTATAATGGGCGACGTTTGGGGAAGAATCCTTACAGGTTCTGTTTATGATGTTCCTCAGTGTAAAGAGCTTGCACAAAAGTTTGAGCAGTATAATTTCTGCGGACGCAAATGGCTTGGAGTTTGCTGCAAGGCTCTTACAGATAAAGCGGAAGAATCACTTGACCTTCTGGCCCGCATAATTACAAAGATGGATTTTAAGGATGCTGCACGCCTTAAGGTTTTGATTCAGGAGCAGCGTGCCGGCAGAAAAGCAAGCCTTATAAATAACGGAAGAGAACTTGCCTTTAAGCGTTGTACTGCTGCCTGGAGCGAAGGCTATGCTCTTGCAGAAATCCTTTGGGGTGTAACTCAACTTTATACAGTAAGCGAATACAAAGAAAAGAACGCAAAGAAAATTCTTAAGGAATTTGAATATATTTACAAAGAAAGCGTTAAAGCGGGTGGAGTAATCCACATTACTGCCGACGATGATTCTCTTAATAAACTTATGCCGCTGCTTAAGGAATTTGCAAAGAAAGCAGGTCTTACAAAGCTTTTGCCTTCACGCAATTACAAGCTTGAAGATTATCTTCCTTATGTAGTTGCTGCTCAGAATGCAATGGGCGAGCATACAAAAGAAAGCCTTAGAACAGAATCTCAGACAGGTTATGCAACAGTCGTTACAAAATGTTCACCATATCTTACAAAAGAAGCTGCTGCAGAACTTGTTTACACAAACTGGCTTAACAATCATACCTTCTGGGAAAAATTCAGAACTACAGGCGGCTGCTATGGTGCCGGAATTTATCCGGATTCCGGTGAAACCTGCTTAAAACTCAGTACTTACCGTGACCCTGCTCCTGAAAAGCATGCAGAAATACTTCCTGAAACTTTGAAAGAGCTGGCAGATAACGCTTTTACTCATGATGATGTTGAGAAATCGATTGTTACCTGTTATGGGACTGCTATTGAACCTCAGACTCCTCAGGACCGTGGAAGACAGGCTTTTGAAACTTTCCTTTATGCAAATAACGGCTTTAAACAGACAAAAGTGGATAATCTGCTTTCTGTAAAAGATCAGGATGTTAAAAATGCTGCCCAGAGACTTGCACAGATGGCTGGCAAAGAGTCTCACAGGGTTATTTTCTGTGATAAATCTAAAGATTCCTATGGAAAAAATCTTGATTTACCATTATAATGGATGTATCTGGAGAAGCGTATGGATAAAAAAACAAAAGAATGTATTAAAATGTTGCGCGGCTTGGTTTCTGATGTTCAGGGAGCTCCTTTTCCTGGTGGCGACATCGATACTGAATTATATGCCATCTGGTATGAACATGCACAGAAAGCAGCAGTTGAATGTTTTGAGTTTTTGAATGCCAATTTCCCTAAAGAACAGAAGGAACTCAATAAGTCTATCGACAAGCTTTTTGATTAAAAGTTCTAAAATAAGGGCCATTTTGTACCGAAAATAAGAATGATAACTTATTTAAGGTGAATAACAGTAATGGCTGCAACAAAGAAAAATATAAAAATCAGTAGATACGGCTTGTCGGGAGCCTCTAAAAAAATAGGAGTAAATCTCTGGCGTTGTTTCTTTACCGCTTTTGAAAAAAACTCCGCTACCGAACAAAAATTCTTTCTTGAACTTGAGTTTTTGAATTCTGCATTATCTCCGGCAGAACCTCTTTTAGGATTTAAACCTCGTATCACAATAACAGAAGATGACCTTCAGTACGCTCTTGCAGGAACAACTTCTGCCTCAGAATTAAAATCAGAAAATATTGTTCAGCCTTCCTATGTAGTAGTTCGTTTTGGTAAGCTTGGTACAGATCCAAAACAATTCTGTGCATATCATTCACTTAAAAACATGCGTTTTGCCAGTAAACCGTTTACAATTCAAATGGATAATAAGTTGTTCAGCGAAGATCAGTTGAGCGGTTTTATAAATATTACAGAAGATGATTTCCAGAAGCATCCTGAATATCTTTGCGACAAAGGTTATGCTTCCTGGAATTTGAAATACGAAGTTGTCCGCGATGAATGCGAAGGCTACAAAAATAAAACAGAACGCTGGTTCCCGTATGGAATCAAAACTGATTTTTCCGGAATTGTAAGCTTTGATGGTGCAGATTACATTGTAGAACCAAGAAAGTGTCAGGGCTATATGGACCGCTATTGGGGAAAGACTTTCCCTTATGACTGGTTCCACATTTATTCTTCAAATCTTCAGAGTATAATTTCGGGCCGTGTGCTTAAAGATTCATATTTTTCAATTCAGGGTGCTTTTGAAGACCGCCTTGCATTTATGGGTGGTTTTGAAGGTGCAGATATTTTATTCCCTGCAAATCAAAAAAGACTTTACAGCTGCGTCTGGGATTGTACACAGGCTCCTTCTACAGAAGATCCGGAAGAAGATAAGCTTCACTGGTCTGTAAGTATTAACAGTAAACTTTGGGTTATTGATATTGATTTGTACTGCCGTATCCGAGAGCTTGCAAACAGAACTCTTGAACTGCCAGAAGGAACCCGTAAGATTTTGAATGTAGTTCAGGGTGCAACTGGTACCGGCGAAATTAAACTCTTCAAGAAAAACCGCAATACACTCGAACAGATTGAATACGCAAACATCACAAATGCAGTGTGCGAATTTGGTCACGAAGAAGACGGTGTGATTTAAAAAACTGCGAAAAAAAACTTGCCGTTTTAACCTTTTGTTATTATTTTCATAGATAGGTGATGCCTATGAATTATGAAAATTTTACAATAAAGGTTCAGGAGGCTCTGCAGGAGTCTTCTTCAATTGCAAATAAAAATGATAATGCCGAAATTTCTCCCGAACATCTGCTTGAAGCTTTGCTTGAACAGCAGGACGGGCTTATTGTACCTGTAGTTGAGCGCATTGGTGTAAATGCAAATGAACTCAACACCCGTGTAAAAGAACTAATAAAATCAAATCCAAAGGTTTCCGGGGCTGCCCAGGTTTATTTTTCTTCGCCTATGCAAAAGATTATTGCAAATGCAGAAAAAGAAATGGATGCCCTTAAGGACCAGTATCTTTCTACCGAACATCTTCTTCTTGCAATGTCAGATGCAGACTGCCCGGCCGGAGACCTTCTTCGTAAATGCGGAATAACTCATAAAGCAATAATTGATGCACTTAAAGCAGTGCGCGGAAATCAGACAGTAGATTCTCAGGACCCCGAAAGTACAATGCGTTCGCTTGAAAAATATTGCCGTGATTTAACTGCTGCTGCACGCCAGGATAAAATTGATCCTGTAATCGGTCGTGATGAAGAAATCCGCCGTGTTATGCAGGTGCTTTGCCGTCGTACAAAAAATAATCCTGTAATAATCGGTGAGCCTGGAGTAGGTAAGACTGCAATTGTAGAAGGCCTTGCCCGTCGTATTGCAAGCGGTGATGTGCCAGATAGTCTTAAGAATAAACGTTTGCTCGCACTTGATTTGGGAAGCCTTGTTGCAGGAGCAAAATTCCGTGGTGAATTTGAAGAGCGACTTAAAGCACTTATAAAAGAAGTTCAGAAGTCTGAAGGTCAGATTATTCTGTTTATTGATGAGCTTCATACATTGGTAGGTGCCGGCGCCAGCGAAGGAAGTATGGATGCTTCAAACCTTCTTAAGCCGGCTCTTGCTCGTGGAGAGCTTCGTGCTATTGGTGCCACAACTCTTGATGAATACCGTAAGTATATAGAAAAGGATGCAGCCCTTGAGCGAAGATTCCAGCAGGTATACTGCGCAGAGCCTAGTGTAGAAGATACAATTGCAATCCTGCGTGGACTCAGGGAAAAATATGAAATCCACCATGGGGTTCGCATAGAAGATGAATCTCTTGTTGCTGCGGCAACTCTTTCCAACAGATATATCACTTCGCGCTTTTTGCCTGATAAAGCAATTGACCTTGTAGATGAAGCAGCCAGCCGTCTTAAAATGGAAATTGAAAGTCAGCCGGTTGAACTTGATCAGGTTGAGCGAAAGATTTTACAGCTGCAGATAGAACGCCAGTCTCTTTCAAAGGAAGATGACCAGGCCAGCCGCGAACGCCTTGAAAAGCTTGATAAGGAACTTGCTGAACTGAATCAAAAGCAGTCTGCAATGAAGCTTCAGTGGCAGAATGAAAAAGACAAGATTGATGCCAGCCGCAAGGCAAAGGAGCAGCTTGAGCAGGCCCGCTTTGACCAGGAAAAATACACTCGCGAAGGAAACCTTGAAAAGGCTGCAGAAATTAAATACAGCATAATTCCGGAACTTGAAAAAAAGATAAGCGAAGCGGCAGAAGCACAGAAGGCTGCAGATACACCGAATGCCGCCAGCAAGGAATCGCTCCTCCGGCAGTCAGTTACCGAAGAAGATATAGCAAAGGTTGTTTCAAGCTGGACAGGCATTCCTGTAGCCAAAATGATGACCGGCGAAAAACAGAAATATATGGAGCTTGAAAATGTCCTTCACAAAAGAGTTGTTGGTCAGGAAGAAGCAGTTCAGGCAGTAAGCGATGCAATCCGCCGTAACCGCAGTGGCCTTAGCGACCCTAACAGGCCTCTGGGCAGCTTCTTATTCCTTGGTCCTACAGGTGTTGGAAAAACCGAGCTTGCAAAAACACTTGCTGATTTTCTCTTTAATGACGAAAAGGCTCTCACAAGAATTGATATGAGCGAGTACATGGAAAAGTTCAGTGTTACCCGCCTTATTGGAGCACCACCGGGATACGTTGGTTATGACGAAGGAGGCCAGCTCACTGAAGCAGTACGCCGCCGCCCATACAGCGTAATTCTTTTTGATGAAGTAGAAAAAGCTCATCCAGATGTGTTTAATGTACTTCTTCAGGTTCTCGATGACGGTCGACTTACAGACGGTCAGGGTAGGGTAGTAGACTTTAAAAATACAATCATCATCATGACAAGTAATCTTGAAAGCTCCATGCTGCGCCAGACCTTCCGCCCCGAGTTTTTGAACCGTATAGACGAAATAGTAACCTTCAGCGAGCTCAGCAAAGAAAACATTAAGGCAATTGTAGGCCTGCAGCTTGAACGCGTACAAAGCCGCCTTAATGACCGTAAAATTAAACTCAACTTTGATGATTCTGCAATGGATTTCCTTTGCGAAAAAGGCTACGATCCTGCAATGGGAGCCCGTCCTGTAAAACGCGCCATCCAGAATTATGTCGAAAACGCGTTGGCAAAAGAACTGCTTTCGGGTAATATAGCAGAAGGGTCCACTGTTCGCATAACTTCGGGCAACGACGGACTCATAATGAGGTAAATATGAGTATTAAAGATCAGGCAATCGCCTGGGTAAAGGACTATTTTGCAAAAAACGGCAACAGCGAAACAAAGGCCCTTATTGGCATTTCCGGTGGAAAGGACTCCGCAACCGTTGCCGCTCTTTGTTGTGCTGCTCTTGGTAAAGACCGAGTAATTGGCGTTATGATGCCAAACGGTGTACAGGCAGATATTGAAGATTCTAAAAAAATCTGTGCTTTTCTTGGCATTAAAAACTACACCGTAAATATTGCAAATGCCTATAAAGGTCTTACAGAAGAAATAAAAGCAGTAACAGGTCTTGCAGAAACTCCGGCCCAGTATAATACAAATACACCGGCGCGACTCCGCATGGCAACACTTTATTCAATTGCTGCAATCGAAGGAAACTGCCGCATTTCGAATAACGGAAACAAAAGCGAATGCCTTGTAGGCTACTTTACCTTGTGGGGAGACGGAGCAGGCGACTTTGCCCCCCTTGCAAATCTTTATGTAAGTCAGGTTATCCAGCTTGGTAAAGACCTTGGACTTCCGGCAGAGTTTGTAGAAAAAGCTCCTTCAGACGGAATGAGCGGCATGACAGACGAGCAGAAGCTTGGCTTTACCTATGACCAGCTGGAAAAAGTCGCCGAAGGAAAAACAGAAGGCATTGTGCCGGAAGTTGTAGAAAAGATACAAAAACAGATAAGAACAATGGCTTTTAAAAAAGAGTTATTGAATCTGCCTAAGTTTATGCCATTATAAATGTGGATTGCTTCGCAGAGCTTACCGAGTTTTTGCTTTGCAAAAACTCGTTCGCTTCGCTCGCAATGACACAATGCCATCATCGTGCGACTTTTGCGTAGCAAAACGTCGGTAAGTACGCGAAGCGTACGACCAATCTATTTTTTGTTAGAATTCTTACCACGGAAGAAATCTGCAATTTTCTGGAATAAATGCTTAAAAAATAAATATATCCTATAGAAGAACCCCGGATTTCGCAGGCGTTCAAGTCTTCTATAGCCTTCCAGGAGTTCTTCGTCGGTAAACTCCTTGCGCTGGTTGTTTTCTTCTATTTCCATTTCGAGCTGTTCAATTTCGGTAAGATTGTCTACGATGTTTGCGTGAATATTAGTCCAGCCAAGTTCTTTAGCTGCTGTAAGACGGCGTTCACCTGCAATAAGCTCATATTTGCTGTTAATTGTAATCGGGTTTAAAAGTCCATAGGTACGAAGACTTGCCTTGAGTTCTTCAAGATTCCCAAGGTCTTTTCTAACGCGTTTCTTTACTTTAATATTCGCAATTGGTATTAACATCGCTTACACATTATTCCATAAGATAATTATAGTCAATATCCGAATCTACTTCGTTGTGTATAACTGTGCTTGTTTCTTCCTCTTCACTGTAATCCGAGGTCAAGGTTTCGTCCTTGCTGAAATCATAACCAGGCTTTAAGAAATCAAGATTATATGAAAGTGGAGTTGTATCAACTGTAACTGTAAAGCGCTGTCCTGACTGGTACATTTCTTTTTCAAGTCTTGCAATTGCAATAGAAGAATTAGTTGTATTTGAGTGAATAGTACAGAATTCTGTAGGAACTGTACCCGAAAGGAACCATTGAGTTGTTTTATGGTCACCACAGTTATCTGTTAAAAGCTGACCGCTTACAGAACATACAGTTGCTTCAATAACTCCTTCAAGAGGCTTGTTCCACTCTTTAGAAGGCAGGTCACTGTTTATTTCGCCCATAAAATCACCCCAGGCATAACCGGCAAGAGTAGAACCTGTAATGTTCAGACCCAGTGACTGTCCGGGCTTATCAAATCCAAACCAGAAGGCAGCAGCATAATATGGTGTAAATCCACAGGTCCAGGCATCGGCCCAGTTTTGTGTTGTACCTGTTTTACCTGCAGCAGGCATTCTGTATGAGCGGCCGTTTGCAGCTGTATATTCAAACTTACCTTTCTGTCCGGCAAGAGTACCACCGCCATTAACAGTCTGTTCCAGAAGCTTTGTCATTACAAAAGCAGTCTGCTCAGAAATAACCTGAATCTTATCTCCCTTGGCTGTCTGTTCCTTGCGGATATCAAGTTCAGGAGTAAGAATTACGTTTCCGTTTTTATCTTCTACAGTGCGGATTGCCATAGGAGTAACTTCTTTACCACCGTTGGCAAAAATTGCGTAGGCTCGGGCCATTTCTATAGGACGAACAGAACATACACCAAGACCAATAGGGTAGCCCGGAACAAAGGCACGGCTAGGAAGCTCTTCTTTAGAAATACCAAGAAGGGCAACTGCACGGGTGATTGCTGCATCAAAGCCAATGCCGTCAAGAACCTTAAGAGAAGGAACGTTCATAGAGTGAATAAGGGCATAGTAAAGAGAAACATTACCCATCCATTCTCCCTTGAAGTTTTGAGGAATATACGGTTTGCCGTCTGCAGTATGGAATACAACAGGAGTATCAGAAATTTGTGTAGCAGGTGTGAACTGCTTTGAATCAATTGCTGCAGAATAATAAAGAGGCTTAAAGGTAGAACCAGGCTGTACCTTTGCCTGAACGGCACGGATAAACTGATTTTCCTGGTCATACTTACTTCCGCCAACAAGAGCATCAATATAGCCAGTAGAAGGTTCAATACAAATCATTGTTCCTTCAATAGTTGTTTTTTCTGCTTCCTGTTTTGCAAGAGTAGTAGCCTTATTTACAATATCAATCTTGAGACTGTCTGTACCGGTCATCATGGAAATTACATCAAGCACAGGATTGATTTTGTTTATGTAAGTTGAATTGGCAACTACCTGAGCTCTCTGTTCACTTACTTTAAGAGAAGGAATATCAAAAATAAGAGAAAGGATTTCTGTCAAAGGAATGTATATACTTGTAGAAAGATTTCCTCTGGTAGAATGCTCCCTCTGGTAAAGATAGTTGGCCCTTTCAATATATTTTTCCATTACAGTCTGGGCAACTGCCTGATGTTGAAGATTGAGCGTTGTATTTACAGTAAAGCCCGAAGAATAAATATCATCAGAACCATAAATCATGTTTCCAAGTTCACGGCGTACATATTCACTGAACCATGGAGCCTTGTCATCACGAACCATATAGGCACTTGCCGAAGTTCTTGTATAGTCAAAGCCTGCCCAGTAATCTTCAAAAGAAGTATCGGCTTCTTCCTGGGTGATATAGTTTGAAGCAACCATAGAAGCAAGAACATTTTTCTGCATGTTCATTGCCCGGTTAGGATGGTCAAAAGGATTATAGTAAGCCGGGTTAGAAAGCTGAATTACAAGAATGGCAGCCTCTGCCGGAGTGATTTCCTGGGCGCTGTGTCCAAAGTAATATTTAGAAGCAGCATTTACACCATAGGTACCGCCACCAAAGTAGATTTTATTCAGATAAAGTTCAAGGATTTCGTTTTTTGTATAGCGGCGTTCCATCTGAATAGCCCACCAGAGCTCCTTGATTTTACGTGTATAGGAAATATCAGAACGGTCGCAGTAAAGTGTACCTGCAATCTGCTGGGTCAGGGTAGAACCACCACCAAGAGACATATGTGCAAGCTTACCTACAACAGCACGGAAGATAGCCTTTAAACTGTAGCCCGGATGAGAAAAGAAAACCCTGTCTTCTCGGGTAACAAGAGCATCAACCATATGCTGAGGAAGATCGTTATATGCAATTATTTCGCGTTTTTCATCAGAAGAAAATTCTGTAATCAATTCGCCGTTTATATCAAGCAGTTTTGTAGGGAGCGCATTGTCGAACTCTGTAAAATATTCCGAATTCTTAACATTCTGCGTCTCCGAAAGCGCCCACCCAAGCGCCGCCCCCATGCCAACCGAAAAAAACACCAGAAGGCACAAGAACACCACCGCAGATTTTTTTACCTTAGTCATACATATATTATAGTAAAAAAAGCAGCCAAATTCAATAAACAGGCAAAAAAAAAGGCACGGATAGACCGTGCCATGCCCATTAGGCAATCAGGGACATGGGTGGGAGGGGAAATGTCCCTGATATTTTAAATATCGGGTGTTATACGCTAAATCTTTAATGGAATTTAAAAAAAATACATCATTATATGCCCACCCACGTGTCATTGCGAGCGAAGCGTGGCAATCCAGAGCCCGCCCTAATGTCTTCATCCGTCATTGCGAGTAACGAAGTGGCGTGGCAATCCAGTTAAAAAAAATCAATAAATCTATGTTATATACCCCGTTTTTTTGTAAGAAGTCCATTTTTTTTTCAAATTTATATATGTAAAATAATTTATTTTTGTATGTGGATTGCCACGTCGCTTTGCTCCTCGCAATGACGTGAATGACTGTGTGATTGCCACGTCGTACACTTCGTTACCTCCTCGTAATGACGTGTTGTTTCGTCATTGCGAGCCACGAAGTGGCGTGGCAATCCATGTACCAGGAGGCATAATGAAATCATATATCTACATTGTATTCAACAAACGAAACGGCACATTATACACTGGGGTAACTTCTAACTTAAAGAAAAGGATTTATGAACACAAAAACAAAGTTTATGATAGCTTTACATCTAAATATGATGTAAACAAACTGGGTTATTATGAAGAATATAATGATATTAAGCAGGCAATAGAAAGAGAAAAACAAATAAAAGCTGGTTCCAGAAAAAAGAAAATGAGTCTGATTGAATCAATAAATCCAAGCTGGGAAGATTTGACGTATTTGTTATAGGGCATTCACATGACTGGATTGCCACGTCGCTCACTTCGTTCGCTCCTCGCAATGGCGGAGGAGGCGGAGGCGGGCGGGTGGGGTTTACTCATCCTCAGAAATCTGAAGGTCCACGGTAAGATTTACCTTATAAGAGCGGCCTTTGGTAACGGAAATGGTGCGGACAATCTCATAATCGCCAATTCCACATCGGATCTTGTGGTCACCTTCTGTAATTACAACTTCTTTGCCCAGGTCTTCGAACTTTTCGTCGTCAAAGTAGACAGTTGCACCCTCAGGCGCGGTAATAATCACAATAGGTTCAATGCTTTTAAGGTCAATTTCAAGCTCTGTAGTTTTTGCCTGGTCAATGCGTACTTTTCTGACTTCAGTTCTGTAATTTTCAGAAATTACCGAAATATTGTGGATTCCTGTTCCCAGAACAAAGCCCTTCTGTGCATCGGCAGTAAGGTATGGATTATTGTCTATAAAAATCGAAATATTTTCATTCTGTCCGTCATTTTTACTTTCGCCTGATTGTGGGGTAGTGAGCTTTACTTTTAGAAGTCCCTTGTCACTCAAAATAGGACGAACTGTTATTGTTATTTTTGCATTCATTACTTCGTCAGGAACACCTTTCATTACCTGCTGCAGGCGTAAGAATACAAAGTTTCCCTGGGCTGAAGGAACAGCTTCTATAGTTTTTGTATACTGATTTGTTTTAAACTGGGCAGTTTTTGTAAGAGGAAGCTGTAAAATCCATGAAAGCTTGCCCGGAACAACTCCAAAGAAAATCTTGCTGCCCGAATAATCAATCTGCTGGGCTTTAGGGGCAGGCTTTATTCCGTCATAAATATAGGCACCGCAGCAGTCCCGCCACATAGCCATATCCTCGGGAATTTCCATTTTAAACTCTATGCCTTCCAGAAAAAGCCTGTCTTCCGGAAGATAAACTGCAAGAGCGTCATTAAGACCTAGTTTTTTTGTAGAAGTAAATGAAGTATCTTCGGTAAGCTCAACAATATGACATTGTGCCACACGGAAGGTCTCTGCATATAATGATGAAAAGCAGGTGAATGCAAGAGCAGTCAAAAGAAAAGAGGAAATGAATTTTCTTTTTATATCAGCATACATCGGGTTTTCCTTTCTGCAAAATCTTTCAGTTAATTTTTTAAATCTATTACAGATTCCGGATCCTGCGCAACTCCACCCTGGCGAATTTCAAAATGCAGGTGATCTCCTGTAGCCAATCCCGTATGTCCAACATATCCTATTATATCACCTTTTTTTACAAATTGATACTGATTTATGCAAATTGATGACAAATGTGCATAAACACTGGTCATTTTTCCTGTATCGTGAGTCAGGATGATATAGTTTCCAAAGGTAGGATCCTTTTCAATACAGTAGGCGGCATAACCATCCTTAACTGCATATACCGGAGTTCCTTCAGGAGCAGCTAAATCAATTCCGTTATGATTTTTCCATTGACCGTCAATCGGATTTTTTCTTTTGCCAAAGCCCGACGAAACCCAGAAGCTGCCTTTTTCAAGGGGCAGGCCCAGGTAAGAATCAAGAAAATAGAATCTTTCTGTAGAAGAAAACTTTTTGTTAACAAGGAAAATATATTCCTGACCATCAATAATAAAATAGTAGTCTTTATCTGTTAATTGAGTGTCTGCATATTTTTCGTGTAAAAGGATTTCCAGGGCAGTGGAATTCTCGTCAACATAGCGTTTTATAAAAAGTCCCGGAACTGTTGGAATTATGACTTTTTTATTTATGAGTGAATCTGTTGAATTCTGAATTTTATTAAGGGTTGCAAAGGTGTCATAAGAAATGTTGCAGCGTGATGCAAGAGAAATAAGCTGGGAATCGCTCCAGTGCAGGTCTGCCTTGTCATCCTGGGTAAAGGTATGCACAAAAAATACAAAATCAGGCTTGCTATTGCGTTTTATGATTTTGTAATTATCTTCGACAATGCGGTTGTATTCGTCAAAAATAGGGTTGCCTCTTGCGGTTTTAAGCCTCTGTAATTCAGGCAGTTCTTCTGTATTAATAACAAGAGGATTATCTTCGCTTTGAGCAAACAAAAAGGTCTGAGTCAGGCTGAATATGATAAGAAGAAATACTGCTGTAGAAATCTTTTTAAGCAGCTTCATTGTGACTTCCGTTTTCTAAAAAAGATTTTTCGAATTATAAAATAAAGGATAAGGGCGGCAGCAAGAAGAAGTACCGTAAGGGTATAAATGCGGGGGGCAGAAGTAGAAAACTTCCATAAAGGGAAAACCAGGACAATGGTTGCAGCAACGCAAGCCGCAATCAGCAGCAAGATTCTTAAGAATACAATGAATTTGCCTTTTGCCCGCATGGTTCCCCTCTAAAAAAGTTTTTTATTCTTCGATGATAGCTTCAGCAGGACAGTCAGCAACACATGTACCGCAGGAAATACATTTTTCCTGATCAATTACGCGTGCTCCGTCCTTTTCTGAAATTGCTCCAACCGGACAATCTGGCTCGCAGGCTCCGCAGTTTACACAACTATCAGTGATTTTAAACATAAAATGCTCCTATAAATAATATATATATAGATAATACATTATAAATGTCCGTTCCGCAAGTGTTATTGAAAAAAGGCGGAAGGCTTCTGTTAAAAAAAAGGGGCGCTTTTACTGCGCCCTGTAATGTGCTTTCAGTTATCTAAGAACTGGCACTATATTTTGTTCCAGCACTAAGCGGCTGGTGGTCTTTTTGTACCACATATTCTTTGAGCGTTGACCACGCTCTGTCAAATTTCCGGACTCCTCATATTTGCCTCCTACCAAGTAACCGGTGTACGTCCTCATCTCGTTCCTGATTACAATTTCATAATACCACCAGAAAAAAGATTTGCAAGAAAAAAATTGCTGTATCTTTTTGGAAGAAGGTGTGGTATAATTTAAATTCATAATAAAAAAGTACATAAATGAATTATTATCTAAAAGAAAAACAGAAAGAACTTCTCAAAAGATATCCTAACCCGTCAGACAGGAATCTGTATGAATACAATCATATGCAATTCCGGAAAGGAAATCCATTTATACATGCAATAGTAGCAGACAACAAAGACCCGGAATGCCTGGGCCGCATAAGGGTTCAGATGGATAGTGTAGCCCCCGGCTGTGTAAGTCCCTGGTACCATATGTCCGGACAGTGGAAAAGCAGTAAGAACGGGCTCTGGCAGCTGCCAGAGCTTGGAACCCAGGTAATAGTATGCTTCCCCGAAAACGACTATGTACACGGAATCGTGCTCGGCTGTATATATGACCAGAAACACCTGCCGCCGGAACTTAGTACAGAAAAACCTAACCAAAGTTACCTCTGGCAGACAAAGAATCACAGAATAGAAATAATAGACGAAGACGGAAAAGAAGGAATCTATATAGAAACCGCAAAGGGAAAGATGCGGTGCAGCATAACCAAAGACAAAGGCATAGAAATAATAAATGAACTTGGCGACATAAACATAAAGTGTAAAAAGCTCATAATCAAGACGGAAGAAAACCTAGAAACAGTTTCGCAGAAGAAAACAACCTTTACCTGTAAAGACGCAATGAGCATAAAGACAAAGAAAAACACGGGAATAACAGGCGACAAGGAAATAAAGCTCAAGGGCAAGAACATAAAGCTGAGCGGATCAAAAGGAGTAACTGCCGAAGGAAAACAGATAGCAGTAGAAGGCAATCAGGTAGTAGGTATGGACACCCACATAATGGTTGTGCCTGCAGGAACTTCAACCGCAAACGTCCCGCTGCCACATCCTTTTATAGGCAAGCTCAAGGACGGACTTTCTGACAACGTAAAGATAAAGGACAAAAAGTGTGCCACCAAAGACAGCGTGGCAAAGCATGACGACAGTACCCACATGCAGCTGCCGGGAACAATCAAGTTCCAGAAAAACCCCAAGAAAGAAGGCAAGGTAACCGGCGGTACAAGCAGCAAGGTAAAGATAAACGGCAAGGAAGCCGCAGTAATAGGAAGCCAGGTAACAACCTGTAACGACGTTGGCATGCAGAACAATTCAACAGTCATAGCTCCGGGAGCCAGCATACCCATGCCGGTGATCATAAATCCTGCAAATACCAAAGACTGGGAGCGTGAACAGGAAGAAGACAAGAAAGAACCAAAGTTTTCAGGCGTAAAATGGTCCGTTACAAGTGCAGAAGAAGGAGAAGAAGCAGAGCTTACCGCAAGCGTACAGGACATAGAAGACGGAAACATGGTAACGCTTCAGGTATTCCCGGAAGGAAAAGGACCGGAAGACAGCGTTCCTCTGGCAAGGTTCCCGCTTACGGTAGAAGGAGGCAGTGTAAGTGCAAAATGGCTTTACCGTGCGGACTCAAGTGAAATGCCTCCGGACAACAACCCTAAATTCATATTTACCGCCCACTGTGCCTGGTGCAATTTTGAAAAAAGCTCAAACAGCCTGCAGGTAAAGCTTGTAAGACCAGAAATTAAGAAAGCCGAATGGCAGGACGTAGACGGCAGCAGCACAGACAAGGGCCTTGTAGGCCAGACTCTCAAACTCTATGCCCAGACAAAAGACGTACAGGGTGCCGTAACCTTCAACATTTTTGATGATAAGGGCAAGCAGGTAGCCAGCCTTGGCGCCGACATAGAAAATGACCAGGCCTGCGTCGAATGGACCTACCACTACAACGGCGAAAAGCTAGACGCCAAACCAAAGTTCAAGTTTGAAGTTTCAGGTAACAGGTGCAAGAGGGTTGAGAGCGGAGAGGTGGAGATTAGTGGAAAGATACGAATTTATTTACAAACAAATATTGATTATGAAACATATGGTTTCGACGCTGAATTAATTAAAAATGATGATGAAGATAATATTGAAGAATTAACCTTTGATTCAGGAAAAATAGAAAAAGAAGATTTGATTCCTGCAAACTATACTCTCTCTTTCTTGCAAAATGAAAATTCTATAGATTCATATACAGGGGAGATTGGAGAACCTGTATGTGTTTATTCATATATGTATAAAAATGTAATAGCACAAAAAATTAATCTTTCTTTTGAGAAGAATATTATTGTTTTTATAAACAAGAATGAAAAAGGAGTCTCACAGTAATGATTTTCTTTGGTAAGGACGAAAAAACAATATATTCATCAATGCAAAATAGAGCGGATGGTTGTTTCCCTATTTCTGATGAGGGGGTTTGGCATGCAGGAATACATATATACTTTGATAAAAAAACTGTAATAAAAAATCCGATAAGTGGAAGAATAGTAACATGTTCTTTTGATGAAAAAAAAGATTGGAATTATATCATTTTAGAAAACGATATTATTTTTCCTGAAAACAAGGGGCAAGGGCGAATAGGATATCATTGTTTCAATTTAATAAGTAATTTAGATTCAAAAATGCCCTATGATGATTTATTAAATAAATCTTTTAAACTGAATGATGAAACACTTTGTAAACTTAGCAATATTCCATTTTATATTCAACTAAAAACAACATTACCAACTTCAAATGTGATAGAAGGGAATTTTAAAAAAGTAAATGTTCCTGTTAATCAACGATTTTTAATAGAAAGAAATAATTTGACTGGTGAAGAAGTTGTGGAATTAACGAATTTAAAAAATTATGGATTATTAAAAAAAGGGGCTCCGATTAAATATGGGAATATAATAATTGGAGAAGCAAATAAAGATGTTACAGTAAAAATCTTAGATGAGGAAAATTTTTCAATGTTATTTGAATTAAATGATTTTTCAACAAATATAAGAGGAAACTGTATCAAGTTAAGTGATGATATTCCGAAAGGTTTCTTTGTTATAAATCAAAATACACCAAATAAATATGGAAATATTGAACTTAAAAATAAAAAAAATTTTAATTTATGGATTGAAACGAAAGAATCAAAGAATAAGTCAACATATCCAGAATTTGGTTTAATAGTTAGAAACAGATCTGATGAATATAAGTATATTTTAAATTTACTTGATGAAAACCGTCAAAAAGAATTCTCCAATTTATTAAATAGTATTGATGAAAGAAATGGAATAGTATTTGTTGTTCAAGAAGATCAAAAAGACAAAATTTTTCCATTTTTATCTGACGAGTGTAAGCTAGATTATTCTTATAAAATTACAGACAAAAAAGGAAATATCGTAACTCCATTTTTTCTAACTGCGAATGAATATGAAAAGAAATTTGCAATAAAGAATAATGAATATGGTATAAATTTTAATAATATTTTACAGAAAGCAAGAGATTTGTGGGAAAATGAAAGATTAATGTATACAAAAATGCAAAGAATAGATATTTCGTCTACATATAATGCATTATTCAATGGTGTAAAGTTAGCAGATGATAAAGGTATCTTTTTTGATGAAAATCATTTATATAATTCCAAAAGTTCAAGATTTATATCAGATTTATATGCTATAGCAAAACCATATTTATATAGTTGGACTGAATATAGATTAAAAGTTTCTGCAAACGATGTTTATCATGAAAAAATGATTGTGTATAATAGTAATGAAATCTGTTTATTCAAGAATACTAACACGCAGAATGGTTATCCATGTGGGGATAAAATACAAAATATTAAAGGAGAAGTAATAATACTAAATACTGCTGATTACATCTCATCTATAAAAAGCCAACCAAATTATATTTGGATAAAAACAGAAAGAGGATATATTTATTTATCAAAATATAATTATTCAAGGCTAAGTTATTCAATTAAAAAGAAAGATTTAAATACGGGTGACGAGGTAAATTCAGGAGAAATTTTGGGTTGTCCGGCATTATTGGAAGAATCTATTGAAAATAAATATCAAGATTCAAAACCATATATAGATTATGCATTATTTTTTACTGAGGATATAACAAAATTAAATACTACATTAGAGAATGTGAATATTGAAGAAGGTACAGATTGTATAATTGAAAAAGTACATTATTTAGAAACTGGTAACAGTATTTTTTTACCTCCAGGAGTTTCTTTGGCTACAGAAGCCATAAATGATGAATATAAAAGAATAAAAGAAGCAACTTGTACTATATATGTTTATGCTGATCAAGTATTAAATAAAAAATTAAAAAATGATGCATTCAAATTTTTTATTCCTAATACTCAATGTAAAATATTATTAAAAAATGGATTATTTGATTCTGTGTCGCCGTCAATAAATAACGAGACTGATATTATTTTAATAGTAGATTTTACAAACAGTTTTGTATCCAAAATGAAAGGAATTGTATTAAATGGACCTGTAACTGTAAAAGACGGAACTTGTTATACATATACATTTAAATTTGATGTTAACGCAATAGTAAAGAATGATATAGATAATAATGGTAAAATGCAGTTTATCAAGACATATTATGAATCCAAAGAATATGAGAAAACAAAAACACCAAAAGCATACAAAGGGAGATACATTTTTTCAAAAGAAAAAGAAGTTGTAATTGATGGTAAAATTTTTTATCCATTAATAATTGAAGGAAACCTTTATAATATATTAAAAAAAGATATAGAAAAAACAAAAGAAAATGTTATAAAGGATTTTCGGGAAGAATGTGAAACAGTTAATTTTGGTAAGAAACCTATAACTTCAAATAAAATTTGTCCGGATGATAAGTTATTTATAGATAATATAAATAAAAAAAATATTGTTGAATTCAAAAAGGCTTTGCGAACAAGATTAAAAGAAAAGGCTCCGGATTTTATAGAATATGTTCATTCAAATAATGTAGAAACTGGTTATAATATTTATAATAATGAGAATAATCAAGATTTTTACAAATTATTAAGTGAATATCTAAGGAAAACAATTAGTGTTCATCCTCTTGAATGGGATTTTAAATTATTAAAAGATGTTTGTAAAACTAGAGGTAAACCTCCTGTAGATGAAAATAAAAATACCGATATTTTTGCCGCACTAAAAAAAGCAGGTAATCAGTTTTCACATAATCGTTTTTATTTTGTTTGCCCTGTAAACTTTTATAATAGAATGGAAGAATTAGGATTGCTTTTCAATAATCCTTATCAAGGAGTAAAAGAACATTCAAGACTTGGTGGAAAACGAGATCCTGAGTATGAATTCAAGATTAATCCGGGATTTGCACCTTTTTGTGAAAATGAAAAAGGATTACACGGAAAATTTGAACATGAATATGTCATTAATAATAAAACGTTGTATTTCGCTGCATTGAATAATCCATATGGTTTTAGTAATGGATATTATGATAAGACAGTTTTCCATACAGGAATAGATTTCCCAGGAACGAATGATTTAAATGTTCCAAATGCACCAATCATGTCTTTTGTAAAAGGACGTATTTGGGCTTGTACAACAGGAAATGGACGACTTATTGATTCAGATAAAGATGGAAGTTATGGAAGGTGCATGATAATTAAAGGCGATAATAATTACTTGTATCTTCTTGGACATTTACAAAGTTTTGCAGGTCATAAACTAGGAGATTATATTAGTGTAGGAGAAATTGTTGCATATGCCGGAAATACTGGTAATTCTGATATTGCTCACTTACATCTTGAAATTTTTGATTGTGATATAGGAATGGATGAAGACGCAAGAAAATCTGTATTGGACATTAGTTGTAATAAACCTCATGAAATTGATGGAGGTGAAAAAGGAAGTAAGAAAGCTTATTTAAAGTTTTCAGAAGAAAAGAGCTCATTTTGGAAAAGAAAAGATTTGGCTAATACTTTTAAGAATTATAGATTGAATCCATTAACAGGAGAAAAAGAATGAAAAAAATGATATTTTTGTTTACTATACTTTTTAGTATTACATATTGTTTTGGTGCAGACTTTTTGGTAATTCAAGATGCAAAAATATATGATGGAGATTATGAATATAAAGGTTCTTTAAACAAAGGCGATATAGTTCAATTATGGGATACAGCCATATTTAATGAAAAAGACAATGACAAATTAGATTTTGATTATTGTGCACATATAATACTTGATGGAGAAAAGAGACTTGTTGATGCCTCTGTAATAATTCCTGCAGAAACGACAGAACTCTTTGATGAAAATTTGTTGTCCATTAAATTGAATGAACGAGGATTACATTGGACGACAAAAACAGAATTAGATATATTATACTCACAAACTAGAACTACTTATTACAATCTTCATACAGAGCATATCCTTGATTCTGAATCTCACCGTGGTATTTATGATGGTCCTTGGTACGAATATGTCAGTGCTGATAATATTCCTTTTCACAATATTTCCATTTTTGTTGACGATGGCATAAAGTTTTACTTACAGTTATTCATACGAAAAATAACAAAAACAGATAAGGGGTATTATGTTGAAACTGAGCTTGCCTATGACCCGCTAATGGATTATTCTTATGAGAATACTCTTCTTGAAGATCTTCTTGAATCCAAACTGGTAAACCTGAATATTATAATTGATGGTGACTATTTGTATCTTTATACGAAAAAGAATAAATTACTGACAACATATGTTTTGGTAGATGGTTCTGTTTCGGAACAATATATTAATTTAATGAGAAATGATGAATGTGATTTGTCAGTTGTTAATTGGCCACGCCACGCCGATGGTTCTTGTGATTACACTGGTTATAATGTAAAAACTGAAACAACTTCTCTGGATGAAATATTGCTTGTTACAGAAAATTTAAAACTACGTTCTTCGGAAGATTTGGCATCTGATGTGTTTTTTGTTATGTCACCCGGCACAAAATTAAGAATTCTTGAATTTGGTAAAGCAGAAACAATAAATGACATTTCTTCAAACTGGATAAGAGTTGTAATCATAGAAAATACAAAAGACAGAGATGGAAATCTAATCCAGAAAGGCACAACCGGCTGGTGTTTTGGAGGCTATCTCAAAAAGGCCCATGTTGAAGAAGAAGTTATTGACTCCAGCGATTCAAACAATGATAATAAAGAAACTTCCATCGTATCATCTAGATTTCCAAAAGAAGGTTCTTCTGAAAATATCGATGATGTAATTATATCACCGACATCAGTAAATCAGAAAGCCTCGTGCATGACATTAATAATATTTATTGTAGCCATACTCTTCTTGCTTATTGTTATAATTGTGATATTAATTGTTGTAAGAAAAAAGAAACATTCAAAATAAAAGGAGGAATCAGAAAATGTCAGATGAAAACAAAACATTAACCCCGGTATGGATTTGTTATGTAGATGGTAAGCGGTTGGATACAAAGCACGAAGGAGCTCTTAAAACTATTACAGTTAAAGATACATTAAATGGAATAGGACATTGCTCGCTATTGTTTGATACATCTGCAGAAAAATTACTTGAATTAGGAACGTTTTCCTTGGAAAGTGAAATTTCAGTACATCTTGGTTACAAGGATGATGTAGAAGAAGTTTTTAATGGCGAAATTACAGCATTTGCTCCAAGGTTTCAGGAATATGGTCACGAGATGGTCGAAGTACAGTGCAGTAATGCTCTGTACAAATTGACTCATGGTAAGCATTATACTTCCATAGAAAATAAAACCTGTAGTGATGCAATAAAAGATATTATAGATGCATATTCACTTTCTGCAGATTTAGATTCATTTGGTGCCAGTTATGAGTTTGCAAGTATTAATGCTCTTACAGATTATGAATATATAGAAGAATGCTGCCAGCGGTACGGAAAAGACTTTTATGCCTATGGAACAAAGATTTATATAAAAGACAATATAGAAGTTCGTAGCGATGATGTCATTTTTGAATGGGGAAAAAGTCTCATAGAGTTTTATCCTGTACAATCAATCAAGAAGCTTTATTCCGAAGTAAATGTTACCAGCTGGGATAGTGCCAAATGTGAAGCCATAAGCGGAAACGCTAAAATAGCAGATATTCCTGTAAAAGTAGGCGGTTCAAACGATTGGACAAAGGTTTCTAAAGGTGGGAATGGAAAATGGATTCACAATATTCTTGAGGATAATGTTTTTGATAATGAAGATGCCAAGAATATAGCGCTTGGTGTATTACAGAAAAACTCGTTTAATTTTATGACAGCCGAAGGAAAAGCCGAAGGAACCTATAAGCTCCTTCCAGGTATGCATATAAATATTAAATATGTAGGCAAAGTTTTTGAAGGAGAATATATAACTCAAAGCGTAACTCATATTTTTGATATCACCGGAGGTTATACTACAAGTTTTACGCTTAAAAGGAATATGTGTTCATGATAATTAATTCAATCATAAAAGTGTCACAGGCAAACGGACCCGGAAAACGTGGTGTTGTCTGGGTTCAGGGTTGTAACAGACATTGTGACGGATGCTTTAATCTGCAGGCGCAAACTCAAAACGGAGGAAAAGAAATGAACTTTACTGACATTATGAATGAGTTTGACCTGCAGGAGATTGAAGGAATTACTGTAAGTGGAGGAGAACCGTTTGAACAGGCGGAAGAACTGCGGCTGCTTTTAAAAGCTGCAAGACAACAAAAGCTTAATACTATGGCTTATTCCGGCTACACATATAAAGAACTGTATGCCGCTCATAAGGATGTGCTTGAGTTTTGCGACTATCTGGTAGACGGTCCTTATGAAAAAGAAAAGCCTTCAAAATGCCGGTGGGCAGGTTCGGGAAATCAAAGATTTCTTAAATTGGAGGATGGTAAGATAGTAAAAGATTTGACTGAATGCGAAGAATATTCGCAGACAGCAGAAATAACAATAGATAAGACCGGAAATCTGATTATTACCGGTTTTATAAATGAATAAAAATTGTAAGGGGAAAAGAAATGGACAATAATTCTGGAATAACAATAGAAACTCTCATTCGTGCACGCTACCCGTTAATTTACGTCGTTTCTTTTGAAGAAGCGCGTGTAGAACAGGAGCTTGCAAGAATAACAGCTGACCGTAAAAAGCAGTTATTCAGCTGGAGTATAACAAACGGGCTTGAAACACCCGAAGGTTCTTTTCTTTCGGACTTTAAAGATCCTATAAAGGTTTTAGAATATATTCTTCAGTCCGATGTAAATGGTGTTTTTGTCATGAAGGATTATCATCCTTATTTGAATGAGCCTGTAGTTGTAAGAAAGCTTCGTGATGTAGCTCATTCTTTAAAGACGTCAATGAAAAATATCATTTTTATTTCGCCGGTATTAAAAGTTCCTCTTGAGCTTGAAAAAGAAATTTCGGTTATTGATTATTCTCTGCCTGACAAAGAAGAAATTGGACAGATAGTAAAAAATATTTCCGAAAGTATAGGCGATGTAAGCAAGCTCGAAATATCAAAAAATAAGGCTTTGTTTGATAAGGTTGTAGAAGCCGCTCTTGGTCTTACTGCCGAAGAAGCCGAAAATGTTTTTGCCAAGTCTCTTGTTCAAACCGGAGATTTTAATCTTAAAATAATTCTGTCCGAAAAAGAACAGATTATCCGAAAGTCCGGCGTTCTGGAATTTTGCCATGTAAACGAAAATATGCAGGGCGTTGGTGGTCTTGATGAACTTAAAAAATGGCTTTCTAAACGTGGAAAAGCCTTTACACCTCAGGCCCGGGAATTTGGATTGCCGGAACCACGCGGTATTTTGCTTTTAGGTATTCCGGGTTGTGGTAAATCACTTACAGCCAAGGCTATCAGCAGTATGTGGCAGCTTCCTTTACTTAAACTTGATGTAGGAAAGGTTTTTTCAAGCCTGGTGGGCAGCTCCGAAGAAAATGTTCGTCGTGCCATTCAAACAGCAGAAAGTATTGCCCCAAGTATTTTGTGGCTGGACGAAATGGAAAAAGGTTTTAGCGGTCTTAGTTCAAGCGGCCAGACAGACGGCGGAACTACAGCCCGTGTTTTTGGAACTTTTTTGACCTGGCTTCAGGAAAAAAAGACACCGGTATTTGTTGTTGCAACCTGTAATAGTGTAAGCCAGCTGCCGCCGGAACTTCTTCGAAAAGGACGTTTTGATGAAATTTTCTTTGTAGATTTACCTTCCAAGGCTGAGCGCAAAGAAATATTTAAAATTCATCTTGAAAAACGTCACCGTAATATAAAGAATTTTAATCTTGAAAAACTGGCCGACTCTGCCATAGGCTTTAGCGGTTCCGAAATTGAAGAAATAATTGTAAGCGCCCTTTACGATGCCTTTGATGACGGAAAAGAGATTACTCAGAATTATATAGAAACAGCCATAAGCTCTATGATTCCTCTGAGTAAAACCATGGAGGACAACATAAAACAAACCCGCGAATGGGCCAAAATCCGCGCCAAAAAAGCCAGCAGCATAGAATGGGAAACCGAATCCGAAGCTGTAAGACAGCTTGAAATATAAAAAACAAAGGAGAAATGGATATGAAGAAAGTAAATTTATTATTACTGTTGATTGTCCTCATTTTTAATTGCATCGCCTGTGAATCAGGAACAGAAAGTATTACAAGACAGAAAGAATTGGAATTCATTACCCTGGATCTTTTATCAGCCAAATTATTATATACCGACAAAGACACAGAAGTGGATCGTGATGGTATAATAATAATTGGTCATTATTCAGATGGTTCAATAAAAGAAGAAAGTACAGCTCTTGCAGAATTTGTAGGTTTTACTACAAAAAATAAAGGTGTTATTCCAATTACAGTCATCTATAAAGGGAAAAAAGCTTTTTTTGATATAACAGTTGGAGATAAAGTCGAAACAAGTTTAGAAATAATTAATTATCCGAAAAATCTTATATATAGGACAAGTAAAGACATTAAGAAGAAAAGTCTTATTGATGCAGGGCTTTTAGTCAATGTTAATTATGATGATGGAACTTCTGTACAGACAGAGAACTATTCAATTCAAATATCTAATCATCAAAACTATTGTGAAATAACATTGATAAAAGGGAATTTAGAACCAGTTTCATTTAATGTATATATATACTCCAATTATGGACTTTCTAATGAAAAATACAATTGTACGTTAGAACGATCTCCATATAATACAGTGTATGTTGCTGGTGATACGATTGATTTTTCTGGTCTGGAAATTAAATTTCAATCTTATATCACGTATCAGGATGGTGGATATAAACCAAAAATAATAACAATTAATGATGGAATGTGTAATATTACCCCTAGAATTATTCCTAAAGATGCTCGTGATGGGTCATATACAGTTACTGCAACAATTAATGGAATTCAAGTAGGTATTACGCTTACAATTAATAATGCAACTTTTAAGGAGATAAAATTTCAAGCAAAAAAAGAAATTCATCGGGGTGAGCTTATAGACTTCACAGATGGCGATAAATTTACTTTCATTAGGAAATACAATAATGAGACTACATCAGAAATTAATTTTAATGAATTACTTGATGGAGAATCAATTAAATATTCGCTTGACCCAAATTCAAATTTTGATTCTGCAAATGCGATAAGTGATACATTTCGTATAAACGAGGTAGGTATTAAAACAATATATTTTTATTATAGATATCGTGATGAAAAAAATTCTCAATATCCAAATAGATTTAAATATCTTCCTCCATTGCCAGTAGATATTTTTGTCCATGATGCAGCTATGGAAAAAATTAAAGCTAAATGGAATAATAAGAATAATACGGAGCCTTCTCCATTAGATGTAGATAAGTGGTCCTGGAACGAGGAACGTTTATTCGAGGAATTAAAAGATAAAATAAAAGTTACTGGTTATTATACAGATGATGATAATAAAGGTTTTGATTGTGAATATAGGTGGTGTTTTGAAAATTTTACTCCTCCAAGTTATGGAGAAGGTGAATATGAGAAGAAATATGTTGAAACAGAAATAGTCTATTATTCTGAACGTAATAAAGACAGATTTCTTACAACAATTAACATACCTTTTATAAGGAAGAAACCATCCCAAGGCCAATAAAGGAGTCCTAATAATGAAAAGATTTCTATTATCCATGTTTTTATTATTTTCATTCCTCACTCCCTGCGCTGCAATAGGTATTAATATCAACTTTGGGCTTGGTTCTGGAATGGGGGAGTGCTTTGGTGGAGGTAATGTTCAAAAAAATGAAAATTTCTGGAATTCAGGCAAAAACTTTGTAGATTACACAAATCCGCAGGCTTATATTACAACCGATATAGTTTTTACAGAGTTGTTTTCATTGGAAACAGGCTTTGCCTTTAGAACAATGAACCTGCATTATACTACTACAGAAGGCAATATTTATGGTAACGGGGTGTGTCATCTTAACTATTCAACTATTCAGTTACCAATTCTTGCAAAGTTTGTAATTCCAATCAGAAAGACAACCGAGTTGGTAAACAGCATAAACTTAAGCGGAGGAATAAATGTTTCATTTAATCTTGAAAAACAGGTTTATTCCGATTCTCTTACAAACTATTACGGAAAGTTTATCAATCCCTTTGTAAATGTCAGTGCTTCTTTGCAGGCTGTTTATTCTCATAGAGTCGGTCCGGGTCGTATTTTTGCGGGGCTTCAGACAGATATAAATTTTATACCAATGTATTATTACATTGATAAAAGAAAAGTAAATATCGGCAATGTTTTTACCTTCACTCCTGTTATAGGTTATACCTTTATTATTGTAGAAGACAAACATCAGTCCAAGGTAACCGAAAAGAATAAGCGAATCCGCGATATTGAAGTAAGGGAATAAGAATGATAAAAGAATTAAGTTATTATCTAAAGACAGACAGATTTTCACAAATTGTAGAAGAGTTTAATACTCTTGTCCAGGAGTACAGCGCTTCTTTTGGCTCTAATAAAACCGGAGATCCGGAGTTAAGAGAAAAGGTCCGCAGCTTTTGTGAACAGCAGCTTGTAAAAAGCGGCATATGTAATAACGAAAATTCTTTTATAAATGTCGATTCAGAATTCTTTGATAACGGACAGTTTGTAGAAGCAAATGCCAGCCGCTTTATTAAAGATATTGTCAAAGCCCATTGTTATCAGAAAGTTCTCTGGGAATATATGGGAACCACCAGTCTTATGACCGATATTTCCAAAGACAAAATGAAAGCAGACGGTTTTGTTTATACAGATTATCTGCCTTCGGAGTTAAAGCAAAAAGAAATCAGCAGGCAAAAAAATACAATCACCCGTAATTTTTCAAAACTAAACGATAACTCCGGTTTTAATTGGAATAAAGGCTACGATCCAAATGATGTTGTTATAAAAAAAGGTTGGGCCGGCAGCTTTGACGAAAATCATATATGGACTTATCACAAAATAGACAAAAGCGGTAAAGTACAAATAGCAGATAAACAGGTTGCTAACCAGGTAACCATAAAGCTAGTTAAAACTCCAAAAGGCTGCATGCTCTATGATTCAGGCGATTTATTATTTAATCCCTTAATACTGCTTTATCTTACACAGAATGACGAAGTCTATGGCGGCACAAAAAGCGATACTGCATTGCTCCTTAAAAATATTCGCGCCCAGATGAAAGCTCTTAAGGTTAGTAACATTACAGAAGTTTATTCTGCAAATCAAAAATCAAAGGCTGCAGATTACAAAGAACTTTTAGGAGACCTAGCTGCTCCAGAGCTTACAAAAGTTAATTATTCCAAAGCCGAACAATTAATTAAAAAGAATAATGAAAATCAAAAAGAAGTTTTTGTCCAAAATCAAAGTAAAGAATTGCAGGATAAAATAAACGTGCTCTTTCATGCAAAGCCGCAGATTACTCCCGGAGAAGTTGCCCAGGCAATACAAAGTAATGTGGTTTCAATTCCTGTTATCAGTTCTCAAAAAGAAGATGCCTCTCTTGTAAAACTTAGCGACAAAGAATTTGACTCAATAAAAAATCTTGCCAAAAATCTTTCCGGCAAAAAGAAAACTTCCTTCTATGACACTTGTGCTGTATTAAGCTATAACTGGGATACCTATAAAAGCAGCGGACTGTCAAAGCAGGAATTTATTAATCACCTTTACGATTATATAAATAACAAAACAGAATACGATTTTAGTTATGAACAAAGCCTGCAGAATATTATACAGGGCAGCCTTTCAAGTGATTTTGTTTCGCTGCAGGAAGACATAAAAGCATATATGCCGTCAGAAAATCAGGATGATGCTGTTGCTTATATAAATACAATTCCTGAGCAAAAGGAAGATGTAAAGACAAGAGTTTATTCTGCACTTCATAATGCCATCAAAAATTATTCTGCAATCAGAATGAGTACCGGCATGAATATAAAAGAACTCTTTGATTATTCTATAAAACAAAGCGGTGGTACTCTGCCTAAACAAAGTTATGTACCTCCTGTCCTGGGTTATGTAAATGCAGCAGCAGACGATAATATTGGCAGCAGGCGCATCTTTTTCGAAAACAAAATCAGCAGTTTGTATAAGTCGCTTTTAAACTTGCCGCTTCCACAAAAAACAGTTGCTTTGCAAAACCTTCAGAAGGACTTTGAAAAGCTTGCTCAACAAAAGCCGGTTGTAAAAATTAAGATAAACTCACAAAAGAATTTCCAGCTTGAATATTCTTTTGCAGATAGTAATTTTGAAAAACTATATAGCAAAGAATATTTTGACTTTTTAAATGATTATGCATATTCCATCCAAAGTCAGACAGAACACCTGTTTACCGGGCAGACAAATGCTGTTGCCGACATAATACAAATAAAACCAAGTTTCAGACAGCTTGATTTTGCAGATAATACTTCGGGCAGCTTGCCTGGTTCAATTGTATTGCCGTCTTATCTTCATACAATAAAATCACGCAGTTATGTGGCTGCCGGTTATACAAGACCAAAAATATTGCAGGCCCGGCTAAAAGACAATAATGCTTTAAGCATTCAAAGTATAACCTCTGCAAAAAAACAGAATCATATACCGGTGTCGCATACAAAAACTGCAAGAATCAACACAACGGCTCTTGATAATAATGATATCATGCAGGCAGCTGTTAAAGAAAAGCCTGCTGTTAGTCCAAGAAAGCTGTCTCCCGAAGAACAAAAACTTATGCGAATAAATGCCAACTATGAACACGACCGCGCTGTCCTTGCCAAATCCGACCCAACCTTTATGGCCAAAAATCAATTCTGGGATGTAGGCCACGCCCAGGGCAACGATGAAATGACTGATAGGGATGTTGAAAAACTGAAAAAAATGATGACTAAAAAAAAGAAAGAAATAATTCTTAATGGGGAAAAATAGTATGGCGGCAAATGTAGACCTGAACTCAATTATAAATTCAAAAACAAAATCTAACTCTCATCCAATAAAAATTATTCATGATTATTTTATTCTTGCACTTGAGTGTATAAAAGAAAATCATGATGTTTTAAAAGTAAGGTTAACAAAAACAGACCCTGATTCAAATGTTGATTATGGTTTAGTATCAAAAATAATAACCAGAACAAGGATAAATGACAGAGTTTTTCCTGTAGAAACTATAAGCTTAAAAAAACATGAATCAGAACATACAGAAATACTCCAAAATGCTGTTATACATACAGGTTCATATGCTGATGAATTGGCTAGATCTTTTCATGCACTGGCTATTACTGTTGGACGTGATATATTTTTTAGACATGGAAAATACAAACCGGAAACAGAAGAGGGACGTGTTTTACTTGCACATGAATTAAAGCATGTTTCTCAGATTGAAGAAAATCCTTCAGAAGATAATAGAACAAAAGAACAACTGGAACAAGAAGCAAAAATTGAAGAGCAGAAAGAAATATATGATCCACAAATGTATATAGAATTGGGCTATAACAATAAAAAATATAAAGTGAAAAAAGAAATTTATCAGAAATTAAAGCGTAACTCTGAAAAGGAACTTGAACGATGGGTTGAAGAACAAGAATATTGTATGAGTCCGGAAGACTATCTTGAACTGTTATGTAATTACGAAAAGTATTTGGAGAAGAATAAATATGAGTTATGATTTACAAACTATCACCAGAGAAGAAATGCTGGAACTTATAAGGTTAACCGCAATAAAGCTCAAAGGTAACCATCTTACACTGATAGATAATCTGGACGCATACAAGGAAAATTATTCCGAACAGGCTCTCCGACTGGTAAATGAATACAACGTATTCGCAGATGCAGTAACACGGGCATTTGAAAATGCATCAGGCACGAACATGTTTGACTGTCTGGATGACGGAAGTCTTAGACATATGGCAAACTTGAGTCTGGAAATATCAGATGCCTATGAACTTGGAGTAAAGATAGAAACAAAACAGAAGCTGGAGAATGTAGAGAAAGTAAATGAAGAAGCCTGGAAAGTATACCTGGACAAAAATAAAAAAGTAATAAAGGTAGAGTACGGAACAGATAAGACAAAAGCACAGATAATATATTCAAACGGGAAAAAAAGCCAGGAAATAAAGCTGGAAGGCAAAGATTATGAAGATAAGGGCTTTGCAAGAAAACTGCTGATAGCAGCCGGAATAGAAGCGACAGATAAAGCAAACCTTGAAATACAGGACAGAATGCTTGATGACGGTTTGTTTTATGTAAACAAGGATAAGGGCTGGATAGAAAAAGAGAGATACTTTAAAGAGATGACTCCTGAAGACTATCTTACAATACAGGATTATAAGGATGTAACAGTAAAGGCAGTATATGATGATAATGAAGGAAAACTGACATTCACATATACTGCAGGCGGAAAAACAGAAGAATTATTTGTAATTACAGCAAGTAATAATCAGAAAAAAAGGGATTGGCCGACTAAAAGTGGTACTAATAATACAACAGATCCAAATGATATTATGTATACAACTCCGCCTTATGGAGAAAAACAAATGCCTTATATACCAGGGGAATTTCCTAAAGGAAACTGGAAAATAACTGCCTTTGAAAAGAATGAAACAAATGAATATGGTCCTTATAAAATTCGGACAGATGCTTGGAGAGAAGTTGAGGTATGGGAATTAGTAGAAAATAAGAAAAAACGTTTAGAATGGAGAAAAAAGAGAGACTCTGAAGGTAATATTGTAACAGCAAAAGATGCAGGATTACTTATTCACGGAGGAGGTTGGTCAGAATCTGATTTAGACAATAAAAAAGGTTCAAATAAATATACTGATACTACTTTGGGATGTATCCGTATAAGTAATCTAGATGTTTTATTAATAGAAAAAACACTTAATGCTTATTTGAATTTAAAAAAAATAGATTTAGAGGTGAAATAATATGAAGAAGCATAAGTTATATTTATGTATTTTTGGTGTTATTTTCTGTTTTCCATTATTTGCTGAGAAATACATTAAGGAGCAGAGTTTTTCATACCAATATGATAAAGAACCTGTTTGTACAATTGATTCTTTATATACATTTGATGAATATAATTTTCTTAAATCTTTTGAAAAAAAAATTCAAAGAGGTAACGAGATAACAACATATAATTATATTTTTGAACATATAGATGATGGATATCTTATTACTTTAGATAAAAAAAATGATTATATTAGTTCTAGTCCTAATGTGACTGATACATATTTACTTCAGAATATAAATGGGAAGTGGACATTATTCTATGAAAAGCAAATTTTAGGTTATTTCAATTATTCTAATAAAGATAATAAATGTATATTTATAGATTTTGAAACGAATGACGAAGAAGTTTTTTGTGAACAAAAAAATGGTAAATACATATTATACTTTAATATTCCTTATGAATATTCTCTAAAGAATAATGTCTATTATAGAGAAGGTTTAGACTTAAATATACAGTCAGAAATTACATATGATTTTAAAAATGAAAAATATACTATAGAAACAGATGTAGAGGGTTTAAAATCAAAATCAATTTTTATCAAAGAGTATTATTGTACAAATTTTGAACAAATATGTTTAATGTGGATTGCATGTTATGATTTTGGAAATGTTTTACTTCCATATCTCTTCTGTAAACTAGACAGGGCCTATCACTCAACCTCATATCTAACCGAAGGCGATACAACCTACGAGCCGGAGCATATGCAGTATAAAGACGGACTACCCTGGGCAAGTGGAAACGGAAAAGGCATAGGGGAAGTAATTTCAATAAAAGAATTTGAAAATAAAAATCCTTCTGTAATAAAACTCTTAAACGGTTATCAGGATAAAAATCATCCTGATTATTATGAAAAAAACAGCCGTGTAAAAAAAATAAAAATAACAAATACAGATACAAAAGAATCCAAAACAATAAAGGTAAAAGACAATAAGGAAGAACAGCTTTTCCAAATAGACGATTTAGGTCCCGGCCAGAATTATGACATAGAAATCCTTGCCGTATACCCAGGCAAAAAATATAATGATTTGTGTATCCAATATCTTGTTGTGGAATAAATATGAGTTATGATTTACAAACTATTACCCGAGAAGAAATGCTGGAACTGATAAGGTTAACCGCAATAAAGCTCAAAGGTAACCATCTTACACTGATAGATAATCTGGACGCATACAAGGAAAATTATTCGGAACAGGCACTCCGGCTGGTAAATGAATACAACGTATTCGCAGATGCAGTAACACGGGCATTTGAAAATGCATCAGGCACGAACATGTTTGGCTGTCTGGATGACGGAAGTCTTAGACATATGGCAAGTTTAAGTCTGGAAATATCAGATGCCTATGAACTTGGGGTAAAGATAGAAACAAAGCAGAAGATAGAAAATGTAAAAAGGAATAAAATAACAAAGATAAAAAAAGATGATAAGATTGTTTATGAGATAGATTATGATAGAAATATAGAGGGATTTCAATTTTATGATTTGAACGGTAAATTATCTAAAGAAAACAAAATATTAAATACGAAAATTGATTTATACCGGAATTTTGCAACAGCTTTAGGATTTGATAATCTAATAAGTGATAAAGAAATAAAGGAAGCAATGCTTGATAATGGTTATTGTTTTATAAAGGATGTTGGTTGGATATCACAAGATGAATATATTGAACATCAAAAAGGAATAAGGGAATCAGTAATTTTAGCGGAAAATAGTATCCCTTATGGTATTTATGAAGGATTAAGGAATTCAATAACTAATAAAAATATAGATTTTATAGACAATCTTTCTTCTGATAAAGTAAGTGAAACTGTAAAAAACAAATGGAAAGCATTGATTGAAAAATCAAACGATTTGAAAAATTTTGAATTAAAAGTAATTTATAAAGAAAGTGAAAATAAATTACGTGTATATTACAGAATTAAAAATGACGAATCGTCTAAGATAGAAATTTTAAGTATAGATGCATTGAGTCAGGTTTTATATAGAACATGTCCTGTTGGCACTGATTTTAATCTTGCACCTGGTAAAGCAAAAACAGTTTGCAAAACTTCTCCAAATGGTAAATATTATGTACCACAAAAATTTCCGAAAAATTCTTCTGGAAAACCATGGCACATCATATCAATTGATGATTTAAATGATAAAGATGATCCTGTTTTTATCGGACCTAAAAAAATACGTACTGATGCATATATTAATGTAAATGTTTGGAAATTTGCAAAAGAGAATGAAAAAGATGATGACAATGAAAAAAAATGGATAGAAACGTCAGAAAAAGATAAAGACGAAGGATATTTAATTCACGGTGGAGACGGGTCTTCTCAAAATAAAGATAAATATGACGCAACAGACAAAAAGAAAGGAAACAACAGATATAATACAACCACACAAGGCTGTATCCGTATTAATAACAGAGATGTATATTTATTAATAGATTTATTCAATGGCAATTTACCAATTGAACTGGAGGTATTTTAATATGAAGAAAAAAATTGTATTTTTATTATCTTTATTAATATTATGTTTATATAATAATGTATATGCAAAAGAATATAAGTTACATGCAACAAGAAAATTCTATGATGAATTATCGGATGTATCAATTTATGGAGAAGATAAATTATATTTAATTATTTATTATGATATAGTATTTGATGAAGATGGATATATTACATATTACAAAGAAACAGATGATTATGGGAAAAAAGAGAAAGTAATAGCTAGTGAATATAATATAACTAAAATTAATGATAATGAAAGGAAAATGGATTATAAGGTTTATGATTCTGAAGAAGAAAAATATAGTAATTATTCTAAATATTATATATTTAATAATGATTCCTGGGAACTTAATGAGAATAATCAAAGAAAAACTAAATATTTATTAGCTAATAAAGAAATTATTTATTTAAAAAGAGATAAAGTAGAAACACAATTTACATATCAGGATAATCAGGTAATTATTTATTATTCATATTATGACCATTTATTTAAATTTAAGGATGGATATTTTTATGAATACGAAGATACAGCTTTAAGTAAATCGGATAATGAATATTCACAATATGATGCATTTGGAATTATAGAAAAAAATAAGGAAAACATAATAGTTAAATATCATTATGATACAGCATCTTATGAATACGAAATTAATACGAATTATAATTTTATGTCATGGAAAGCATCTTCATTTAATATGCTGGTATTCATTCCAGACTGCATTATTATTCCTTATGCCATGGGTTTCGGTAACGGTTTTGAATTCCAGGAAGGAGTTGATTATTCAGGTGAAACAAAGGAAGTAAAAAAAAACGATGAAACGTTAGATGTTGTTAAACCAGTAATTTTACATAGTAGTATAATTATAATAGTAGTAGTTTTTATAATAATTCTTTTAATGTTATTTATATTTTTATTTTTTAAGAAAAGAAAGAGATAGATTTCCTCTATCTTGTTGTGGAATAAATATGAGTTATTATGATTAAAAAGTCTTTCACATTATTTATTTTATTATTTCTTTTTTGTTCTTGTTCAAGTATTTATTCAACAGATAAATATCTTGAAATTAAAGAAAAAGTTTATAATCTTAATACCGATACTCTTTTTTTAGGTGAAAAACAATTAGTTGGAATAATCAATTATTATTTTGAATTTGATAAAGAAGGATTCATTACCTATTATAAGAAAACAAGTACTTATAACGGAAACAGAGAAAGATTAGATATAGAATACATTATTACAAAAAATGGTGATATAGATTATTTTATAAGCGAGAGTGCAAAATATGAATAAAAGAATCTTTAGTTATATTCTAATATTAGGAGTATTCGTAATGTCTATATCTTCAGAAGAACAGCATAAAAGACTATTTATCCTTACCCAGGATAATATGCCTCCGTTTAGTGCAGACAGAAGGCTTGAAACCAAAGGTGAATATAGTCAGGAAATTGTGTTTTTATTTTCAAACAAATCAAACAAAAAAGATTTTATTCCTGTGATTTACACAAAAGAAAAATATAAAAATTTATTCATTAGAGAACTTGTGGTTAGGTATAATGATTTTCCTTATATTTTGATGGGATCCGCTGACTTTATACTCCCAGAAAAAGCATATCCATTAGGAAGTGATGAAGAAGGGTGGATTACAGACGGAGAATATTTTTGGCTTAATGGTTATTTTGCCAACCCTAAGAATGGAAAATACTGGAACAAGCACTGGCCAGTTAATGTGAATTTTGAAAAAATATTTAAAGATAAATTATTTTCATCGCAACCTTTTTCCTGTCAGGTAGAATTATGGTATCATTTTGATGATGAACCTGAAAAACATATCACATTAAATTACACAGTAGAACCTCGCGAAGTAGACGAAGAACAACGTAAGCGAATGGGCTGGTAATATTATAAGAATAATAAGCTCAACGTTTGAAATGTTTCATTTCGGGTTAATATCGATGTATGATCTTGGTCTTAAAAATGAAAAGGCAAAGGATGAGTTTTTCCAGAATGCACGGCAGCTTGACGAAGCTGTTGCGTCATCTGACTATGAAGCTACACTAAACAGCCTTGATGCACCCGGCTTTCTTGAATATTACAGATACATAGGGCAATTTGCCGGATGTTATAAAATAGCCAACTGGAAAGACTATAGAGAATATGAACCCATACAGATAGAGCAACTGAACCAGGAACTGGTAAAGCACGAAAAGACAGAAGAAAAACTTGAACTTGTAGACAGCTTTCATGAAGAAGAACTTCAGTCAGAAAAGTTCCTTTTCAGTTCAAAGGTGCGTCTGCTCTATGACATACTGGATGATAATTTTGTAGGAGATGATAAGGAAGAGGGAATAAATAAAGTTCTTGAATCCTTCAACACAAGTGACAAGGCATCATTCATAGCAAAGATACAGAGCGACAGAAACCTTCTTGAATCGCTTATAGACAAGGTAAACGGAACAGAAAAAGATGAGATGTTTGGAATCATAGGAGAACTTTTCATAACATCAGGCTTTATAAGCAGAAAGAAAATAACATCGCTAAACAACAGCAAAAATGACAGCATAAACGCAGAATTTGAAAAAGGCAGGGTAAACATAGAGATAGAAAGTCCGCAGAAAGGCGGCATGAGGGATTACAGGACAACGATAACAAAACGAATCAGTGCCGACCCTTTTGATATAATAGGCATGACCTATGACGGCAGGCAGATACAGCTCCCGGCATTACTGCTCCTTAAATCCTGGACAAATACATTCGGAACCCCTGAAGGAATCTTCTATAATTATTACAAAGAAGACCTGGACTGGAACAAACTTTCAGCGGACGAGAAAGACGAGTATTTTACGGATTTTGTAACTCATTATTTACCGTCCGGGTTCATAAAGGCATTCGGAAATCCGCTGCAGATAATCATACTTTCATGCATAACAGTAATAACAGCCGGATTATTTGCCGAACTTGAAGGAGCACTGCTGGCCATAGGCCTTACGATGACAGCCATAGATGCCAAGAATTCGATTGAAGGGATAGTACAGGCAAACAGATTAAAAGAAACCTCTCAAACAACCCACGAAGCCAAAAAAGCCGCCAAGTACATGGCCGACAATATTGCAAAGCTATCAATTGATGCCTTGAATGTAATCTGCGCTGTTGCGGGATATTTGAAGGGGAAGAAAACAATAAAGAATAAACAGACAACACAGAATTTGATTAATAAATCTACAGTTTCAAAAGAAAACTTAATAAAATATCTTGAAGGAATAGACAAATCAAATGCATCAAAAGGAAATCCAACCAATTATGCCGCGACATATAAGAAAAAAGGCAAGTGGCCAGATGATGTTCAGATACCAAGAAGCAATGATTTTATAGATTCCGAAGGAAAGATAAAATTCCTTGAATTAGCTCCAAATGATGGATATGTAAAGGGAACGAAGCAAACCATCAAAGATGGTATAGATTTTCCGAAAAAAGGTACAAAAGTAGATCGATATGGTTCACCAGATGGAAGATATGTTTCTCCAATTATTGACGGGAAGCCATATTCTTATGAACAAAGATCTCTACCATTTATTGAGGATTCAAGACAATATCATGTTTATGAAATACAATATGATTCAATAATTGAGGCAATAAATAATATAAAAAACCAAACAAAAAGGCAGGCTTTCTTAGATGATTACTATGAATTTTTAAGTTCTGATGAATCTTGTATTTTTAGGAAAGGTCAAATTGCACCGGCTTTTGGGCAAAAAGGTGGTGGTGTTCAATTTGAATTTGGTTTTTCAATTGAGCAATTAAAAAAAATGGGATATATTGTAGAAAAATAGGAATAATAATTATGAAAATAAATGAATTTTATGAAATTATAGCAAACGAGTCATTAGATATGCCACTTATAGATGAAGTTCCAAATAACAGAATTTTAACATATGGTTATTATAGAGAGCAAAATAATTTTGTTGCCTATAGAACAAATGAACGTGCAGGCATATTTTTAACGAAAAAATGCTCTTCAGAAGATGAAGTATTACAAGTATTATTGAAATGGTTAAGAAACAAGAAAATAATGGAAGAAGGGTAATGGCCTATCATAATACAAATCATTTTAATGAAAAGATAAAAGAAGTTTTAGGAAATAAAATCGCTCAAAATGATATGAATGATTTTTATGTTGGTGAAATAATTTATAAACCAAATGCATGTGGCTGTATAAATATAAATAATAATTGGTTTATTTATTCAAGAATGGATGAGAATTGTTATTTGTCTCTTTCTGGACCTTTTTTTGAAAATGAAATTATATATGCTTGTAGTTGGCTTCTCAAAAAAGAGGATTTGTTTGACGAATATAAAACAGATAATTTCTTTCAAAAATATATGCATAATCATTTTTCATCAATCGAAGAAATAAAAGAAAAATATCCTGAATTAAAATAATATTCTTTCCTCCAGTTAGGAAAAGTGTTTTTTGACAAACACTACTGCATAAAGACATAACTGGAGTCTTGCAGTAGTAAAATTTATTTATTCATTTAAAAAAGAAGTTCCAGCGACAACTTCCAGCAGTTGTTATGGCAATTGCTGGCGCAGGGCTTGCAGGAGCAAACATCTATGCAGGCTCAAAGATGCTTACTTCTGCACTTGAACAAAAGCAGAAAGCATCAAACATGCATGAATACAAAAAGGCCGCCAAATACATGTAAAAAATAAAGAAATACAATTAAAATTGAAATAACAGATGTTGAAATTATAAATTTAAGGATGTCATCTGGTTTTGAAATGGGTGCAAATGAATTATGGAAAGTTGGAGGTTATCTCCCGACTGGCTATAAAGAGGCTGTGTGTGATAATATATTAATAGGAAATTATAAGGAATCAGAAATATGGAAATAATATTTAAGGAAAATTGGAATTATAGAATGATGAAAAAAGATGAAAAGGATATATATTTTACGTTTTATGCGGCTCATCTACAATGTATGAAAAAGAATATTATTTGAAAAAGCAAGATATTAGAGAATTTAATGATTCAATGAAACAGTGGTGTGATAGAAAAGCAAAGGAATTACGAAAAAAAGAAATATGGTATAGATTTTCCGAAAAAAGGTACAAAAGTAGATCGATATGGTTCACCAGATGGAAGATATGTTTCTCCAATTATTGACGGGAAGCCTTACTCATATGAACAGCGTTCATTGCCTTTTGTAGAAGATGTGAGACAATACCATGTTTATGAAATTCAATATGATTCAATTCTTGAGGCAATAAATAATATTTCAGATAGTAAATGAAAAAGTATATATTTAAAAAGATACACAGATTTCTCTTATGTATTCCGAAAAGGTAGTATAGCTCCTGCATTTGAGAAGATTGGAGGAGGTATTCAATATGACTATGAATTTAAAATCTCTGATTTATTAAAGATGAATTATATAAGAGAGGTAAAAAAATGAGTAAAGAAGATTTTTTAGACATTATTCAAAAAGAGCAATTAATCAAACCTATGTTAAATCGAAATCCAAAAAATTTAGTTAATGTTTTTGGATATTATTATAATGAAGGTTGGGTTGTTTATGAAACCGATGAAAGAGCAACGGTTTTCCGATCAAAGACTTTAGAAACGGAAGAAAAAGCGCTTTTCGAATTGTTAGAATGGCTAAGAGATCAACATTATATAGACTCTTTATAAATGCATACATTCCTTTTTTTTCTACGATAAAAAACAAGAGATTTTTCATCAGAAGAACAGGTTCTAGATACATTGCTTGAATGGCTACGAAATAAACAAATTACTGACAATTTATGATATATATTTTTTTTTTTACAAATATTAAGAAGAAAAGGTAATAAATCATTGAAAAAGATAAAATTCCATTTTTGATAGTTTTTGAAATTATCTTGTTGCTTTGATTGTGATAGTTTATTTTAATAAACCAAAAAAAAAGGCGCTTTTACTGAGCCCTGTAATGTGATCTTGGATGCTGTTATGTATTGTGTTATTGCCAAAGATCAGTCCGGCCTAAATCCCATGAAAAATTTTGGCTAAACTCTGGATACAGATTTTTTAAATTGGTTTGCTGATCTGAACCTCCCTGACAGATTATAGTACAAGCTGCTCCTGGAACCTGACTAAAAGCATCAGTCCCTATTGTTGTGATGCTTTCTGGAAAGTAAATTTCCCTCAGTGAAGAGCAACCAAAAAAAGCTTCAGACTCAATTGTTGTATAACCACTTGGAATGAAAATAGATGCAAGCATCCCACAATCCTTAAAAGTTCCAGAAGCAATTGTTGTAATTCTGCTTGGAAGCACAACAGATTCTAGCGCCCAACAATCACTAAAAGCTTCCTGATTTATGAAAGTTACACTTTGAGGAATTGTTATAGACTGTAACTTAGTACAAAGCGAAAAAGCAGAGACTTCTATTGTTTTCAAGTTTGAACCAAAATCTACTTTTTCCAGATTTGTACATCCATTAAAAGTATCTGTAGCTAAAGTTTTTACATTAAAAGATATTTCCCGGAGCCATAGTTTATCTGCGAATGCATCTGACCCGAATCCTGTTAATGCGGTACAACCTGTCAAATCCAAATTAATCATCTTGGTACCGTTATAAGAAGAAACAGGATTACTGTAGGTCATAGACTCTACTGAACTATCTATAACCTTTATATACCATGTGTAAGTATTATCAGGAGCATCTGGCAGAGTATTTAACAGGTTCGCGAAATTATCAATTGAAATATTGGGATTATAATAAAATAATCGGGTTATAAGAACTTTTTCATAGATTTTTCCGTTATAGCTATAGTTAGCAAAGGACTCTTCATCCCTATACCACTCTATTATTATGCAGTTCTGGTATTCTTCAACAGGCTTGAATGTTGTGTTTGAAAGAGAAACTATATCGGCCTTTTTTGAATCTCTGCTTACAAAACCTGTGACGCTGGATTCAAAATCTAGAAAATAATATTCATATATATGAGCTTCAGAGAATTCTTCCTGAGTATCTGTTTCTGGGGTTTTAAAACCAAACTTATCATTCAAAGCATCTGCCAGACATGATGTAAAAAGGAGAGGAATGATAAGTGATAGAATTACAAAACTGTGTTTTTTCATAAGTAAGATTCTGTCATGCTGAACTTGTTTCAGCATCTCAAACATGTGAGATCCCGAAACAAGTTCGGGATGACACATTATTTGTGTCATATTCGGGCTTGACCCGAATATCCCTAGTAGTTGTCTGCGCTAATCTCAAAGTAGCTCTTTGGATGAGCACAAACAGGGCAAACTTCAGGAGCCTTGGTTCCTACGATGATGTGTCCACAGTTGCGGCATTCCCAAACCTTAACTTCGCTTCTTTCGAATACGGCGGCAGTTTCTACGTTCTTAAGAAGGGCACGGTAGCGCTCTTCGTGATGTTTTTCAATTGCAGCTACTGCACGGAATTTTGCAGCAAGACCAGGGAAGCCTTCTGCTTCGGCAGTTTTTGCAAAGCCTTCGTACATATCTGTCCATTCGTGGTTTTCGCCGTCGGCAGCAGCCTTGAGGTTTGCGGCTGTGTCACCAATTCCGTCCAGCTCCTTGAACCACATTTTGGCGTGTTCTTTTTCGTTGTTTGCAGTTGCTTCAAAAATTGCGGCAATCTGTTCAAAGCCTTCTTTTTTAGCTTTTGATGCAAAGTATGTGTATTTGTTGCGGGCCTGACTTTCACCTGCAAAAGCTTCCAATAAGTTTTTTTCTGTCTGTGTTCCTGCGTATTTGTTCATTTTTTCCTCCTGTGAACTTTTTACAGTATTAGTTGTTTCATAAATCGGTTCAAAATCATCTGCCGGATGTCCGCAAAGTGGGCATGCAAAATCTGAAGGGAGCTCAGGACTGTTGTGAACATATCCGCAGATCTTACAGCGCCAGCCAACAATTTTTCCTGATGTTGGAGCGGCCGGTTTTGGTTTGATATAGTTTTGATAATAAGCATAAGTAATTGGTTCTTCACGGCTCATGATTTTTGCATCTGTAACTTCTGCAGTAAAGAGTGTGTGTGAACCAAGGTCCTGAGCGGCAACTACCTTTGCACTGATGAGCGCGCAGATCTGCGATGAAAGGTAAGGGCAGCCGTTTGAGTCCATTGAATAATCAGTAAAGTCCTGGAACTTATCAACATTCTTTCCGCTCTGATATCCGAATCGTTTGATTGTTTCAAATGAAGTTTTTTTATCAAGAATAGAAAGAGTGAAAACTCCGGAATCTTTAATCATCTGGCAGGTGAGGTTAGAATTGATTACAGAAATAGCAATCCTAACCGGATCTGCCGCAACCTGCATACAGGTGTTTGTAACACACGCGTTTATTTTGCCGTTGCTCTGAGTACCTAAGATGAAAACACCATATTGTAAGTTGAATAGTGCTTTTGTATCCATGTTTTTTCCTTGTGGATTGCCACGTCGCTTTGCTCCTCGCAATGACCGTCATTGCGAGCCGAAGCCCCGTCATTGCGAGCCGAAGGCGAAGCAATCCACTTTACCTTCCCCAGGTTAAAATCATATCGTAATTATCTTCATTAACTTCAAAATACTGATTGTACTCACCGCAGGTAGGGCAGTATTCCGGGGCGCTAGGACCGGTTACGATGTGACCACACTTAAGGCATTCCCAAACCTTTACAGTGCTCTTTGCAAGCTGGGCCTTTGAATCTTCGTCTTTAAGAAGTGCACGGTAGCGTTCTTCGTGGCGTTTTTCAATTTCGGCAACTGCACGGAATTTTGCTGCAAGGTCTGCAAAGCCTTCTTCTTCGGCTTCTTTTGCAAACTGAACGTACATGTCTGTCCATTCGTAGTTTTCACCGTCGGCAGCAGCTTTAAGGTTGTCTGTGGTTGTCTTCAAGCCGTCAAGCTCTTTGAGCCACATCTTTGCATGGTTTTCTTCGTTGTTAGCAGTTTTTGTAAAGATTTCGGCAATTTTATCATTACCTTCGTCCTTTGCAATCTGCGAAAAGTATGTATATTTGTTTCTAGCCTGACTTTCGCCCGCAAATGCAGCAAGCAGGTTCTTTTCTGTTTTTGTTCCGGTGTATTTACTCATTATTTTGACCCCCAAAGGCTATGCAAATTACAATAAGCGTATGCCGCAACAACTTCATCTCCGTCTACAATTGCGAATGTTGCTTTTGGAGCATCGCCTGCTTTAAGGCATTTGCGCTGATTTCCCTGCTTTGTGCTAAGGGCAATCCATTCTATATAATGTTCAGGAAGCATTGGGTGATCAACTGAACCAACTTTAACTTCTACAGTATTTCCGTTTACTGTGATAACCGGAACATGCTTTTCAACAGCAGCATCAGTTGTTCCAGGAATTATCTGTTCCATTTCTTCGCCACAACAGATTGTTGGGACGCCTGTATCTTTAACAATGGCAATAATTTTGCCACAGACTTTGCATCGATAAAATTTTAATTCCATACGGACTCCTTCGTCATTGCGAGCGAAGCGTGGCAATCCACATATTACTCACAATGTCGTTTTTATTATAATAGTTTTTCTATTATACACCATAAAACGTTTATTGTGTAAAAAAAATGAAATGTACGATTTTATCGTACATTTGATATATAAGATATATAAAAGTTTACAAAGATGTGTAACTAAAACTTGACATATGGGTAATTGAGTACTATATTATGAATTATGGAAAATATAATAAAATCATTACGAGAACAGAAGGGTTTTTCTCAGGAAGAGCTGGCTGCGCAGCTTGATATATCACGACAGAGTTATATCAAATATGAAACAGGAGCGGTGGAAATGCCGTTGGATGTTGTGCGTAAATTATCACATATTTTTGAAATTGATTATTCCTGTATAATAGACAATCAGCTTCCAAAAGAACCTTCGTATGATATTCAAAAATCAAATAATAATGAAGAAAAGCCGGATATTCGTATAAGCATTCCGGAAAACAATATTGAAAAGTTCAAGCAGGTTTTTCTTTATATTCTTGAAAAGGTTGGAGCAAAGCCTAATGTTGGTCAGACTGTTATCTATAAACTCTTGTATTTCATGGATTTTGATTATTATGAACTTTATGAAAAACAGTTGATGGGTCTTTCGTATATTAAAAACAATTATGGTCCAACTCCTGTTGATTTTGCAAAGTTAAGTCGTGATATGCAGAACGAGGGACTTATTACAGAAGTAAAAACTGAGTTTTTTAAACATGAAATGACAAAGTATCTTCCGTTGAAGTTACCGAATCTGGAACTGCTTTCTGCTCAAGAACTTGAATTTATAGATTCAGAATTAGAGAAACATTCAAATAAAACCGCGAAAGAATTATCGGAATTTTCTCATAAGGATATCCCATGGATTGGTGCAAAGGATCGTGAAGTTCTTGATTATGAAGCAGTCTTTTATAGGACCCCAGAAACTTCTGTAAGGCAATACAGTGTAGAAGATGATTAATTACAAAAAACTGCCCGAATTTGAAAAGGATTTTAAGGCTCTCTTAAAACGATATCGTACTGGTGCAAAATCATCGACATTTTGACTTTGACCGCTGGCAGACTCCGCCCTTATTAAGCATCTGGAATTTGTTGTATTACAACTTCTTTTGCATTTTTCCATCAAAAAACAAATCCTGTGATATAATTACACAGAGGTATATGTTTATGAAAAAGCTTTCCAGTATATTAATTTTGTTTTTTATAGGTTTTCTTCTCTTTGCCACAGATCGGCTGATTGTAGATAACATAGAAGTAAAAGATTTTAAAAACACCACCGACATTCTGGGTGATGGGACAGCTGTCTTTGACCCGGTAACCTCGACTTTGACATTAAACAATGCCAGACTTACAAAAGCTGCACAAGGAAAAGCTTTTGAATATGCCGAATTTCCAGCCATTCTTTTTGAAGGAAAACTTACCATTATGCTCAAAGGGAAAAACAGCATAGCCGTGGGGTCAGACAGTGTTGTGATGGGAGAAAGGCTTCATAATAATGCAATTTCAGGGAACGATACTCTGATAATCATGGGCGACGAAAATGCCAGTCTTGAAATCAACGGCATGGTTCAGGTTCCCGGGTATATTCAAAAAAGCGGAACGGTCATACTCAATGTGGAAAACAGTCACAGTAAAATTATGAAATGGGGTTTGTACTGTGAAAAAAGTATTGATATAAGTGGCGGAACTCTAAGCGTTTTGATGACAGGGAAGAACCCTGGCGGTGCTTTGATGATGGATAAGGAGGGTATTCTTTCTATTCCACAGGGAGCCGCGCTCTATGAAGGCAATTCAGAACCGGGATCTTTGGTTAAGACACTTACCTTGAGCGGCGGGCTCTCTAAAGAATCAAAGCGATATATAAAGATTGCTGTACCCTGAAGTTACTCTTTAATAAAGTTTTCCAGACTCTCTTTAGGTGCAAAGCCTGTAAATGAATTTACAACCTTGCCTTCCTTCATCATAACAAGTGTAGGTATACTCATAACGCCAAACTGTTCGGCAAGTTCTGATTCTTCGTCTACGTTTACTTTGCCTACTTTTATTTCATCGTGTTCTTCGGCAATTTCAGATACTACGGGGCCTAGCATTTTGCATGGTCCGCACCAGGGAGCCCAAAAATCAAGCAATACAGGTTTTTCGCTTTTTATAACTTCAGCATCCCAGTTTTGTGAAGTGATGGTTATTTCTTTCATAAGGTTCCTCCTGTGTTTCGTCAGAATGCATTTTAGTTTGTGGATTGCCACGACGCTGCGCGTCTCGCAATGACGATAGACATCTAGAATTAATACTCATCTATAAATATAATATGAAAGGAACACGGAGTAAACAAAATAATGCCGCACCAAGGGAGAAGTTTGAAAAGATTTTTGATTTTATTTACAGTTTGTATTTCTCTTTTTGCGGGTTGTTCTTCCAAGGATCCGTTTGACTGTGAAGAAATCAGAAATCCGTCGTATGCAGAAGAAATAGAAAAAATAGAAGCTTATCTTGATCAAAAGAATTTTGAAGGTGCTGTCCTTATTGCTAAAAAGAAAGATGTAATGTTTGCAAAAGGCTACGGCTTGTGCGACAAAAAAAATCCGGATGCGGGACAGATAAAAATAAATACAACCTTTGAAATTGGTTCAATCACAAAGCAGATGACTGCTGCCGCAATAATGCAGCTTGCAGAAAAAAAGAAGCTTTCTGTAAACGATAAAATTTCGCGCTGGTTTCCTGATTTTAAGTATGCAGATAACATTACTGTAGAAATGCTTTTGGATATGCATTCAGGCCTTACTGATTGTCTTAATGCGCCGTATGAATTTTTCCCAACAAAAATTGCCGATAAAATTGAACGCGCTACTGTACGTAATGAACCTGTTGAAGAAGAAATCATTTTAAAATATTTAAACGACGCTCCTCTCTTTATTGAACCGGGTACCGAATACTTTTACTGTAATACAAATTATTATCTGCTTGCAAAAATCATAGAAAAGGTTTCGGGGCTGAGCTTTGAAGAATACATGCAGAAAAATCTTTTTAATCCGTGCAGCATGAACAACACTAATATTGAATTCCAGAAAACAGATGCACGAGGCTACGACTGGAAAAACCGCTACTACAGTATTCCGGCAGGCTTTTCAACCGGCTATGGCGATGTTAATTCAAGCGTAGTAGATTTGTTTAAATGGACATACCGCTTTGTAAATGGAAAGGTTGTAAAAAAGAAGACCTTCAAAAAAATGACAAACAGTGATTCTTACGGCTATGGCCTTTATGTTCAGAACGGCGAAATTTTCCACGGCGGAGCAACAAATGTTTTTAATTCATATGCCGCTTATTATCCAGATTCAAAAACAACAATAATCATTCTTATTAATTATCCGCAGAACGAAAAATATGCTGCAACTTATGCGCGGGGTATTTACAAAATCATTCAACCTCAAGATAATTCAAACCAGGAGTAGTACTTATAAAATGAGCAAAAAAACTGAAAAACGCATCAAACGACTTAGAAAAAATTCTATATGGCCACAGATTATTGAAACTTTCATTGTAGAAGTAGCTTTTATTGTTGCAGTTACAATTGTTCTGGTTGTAGATTTTAGTTCCGAAACTCATGACCTTGTTGTAAATGGCGCAAGTACCTGTAATTCAATTGTCAGATATGTAGATAAGGAATGGGATGCTTCGACAAACACGCTTGGACCAGAGGCACAGAAGGAACTTTCTACTATAGTAAAATATGATAATGAAATTATTAGTGCAATTAATATTATAGATGATGATTTTAATGTGTTTGCCTCTTTTGGTGACAGTGATATAAATGATTCTACCCTTCCAAAATATTTTGACCGGTCTTTGTTTGACGAAAACGGCTTTTATTTTACAGAGCAGGCTTCTACTTATGATGTTGTTGAAAAGAATTCAGATTCTTCTAAAAACTCACCAAATGTAGGTGTGGTAGTCGATGACGTTAAAGACGGAGCAAATGTTTCTATATTAATAGAAGATGATGAATTAGAGGCTTTCAGAATATTTAAAAAGCACTTCTTCAATAGTTTTGATTCATTTAATGACAAACAGTTTTATAGTTGGGCAACAACAAAAGACAGCTGGTATTCAATGTGGATTGTTTATAAAACAAGTATTCCAGGTGTGAATGTTGCAGTTAAAAAAATAACAGTCAGGACAAAGCTTGAAATGTCACGCTTTGTATTTTTGGCTTTCGTTCTTGGTATTGTTTTCCTGTTTATTGGTGTTTATGAGCACTACAAGCTTATTACAGTTATCCTTCAGCGAAGAAAAATTAAGAAGCTTATTTATACAGACTCTGCAACCGGTGGTCATAATAAGGAATTCTTTATTTTCAAAGCAGGCAAGATGATAAAACGCAGACGCCGCAGCTTTGTTGTTGTTTGTTTGCGCATGGAAAAATTCCGAAATTATCAGACTGCTTATGGTATTAAGGCCGGAGACAATCTGCTTGAAGATTTTTACAAACAGCTTACAGGCCTTGTAAAAAAGAGAAAGGAACTTGTAGCCCATTTAGAGAAGGGCGATTTTGGACTTCTTCTTCATTATGATAACGAAGAGCTTCTTAATATCCGCATGAATGTAATTACACAGGCGCTTAATGATTGCCGTCCTAATCAGCATCTGTTCTTTAGTGTAGGGGCATGCCGCATTATTACACGCAGTGATGCCCTGGAAGAAAAAATTTCTAACGCAGGAGCTGCAATTTCTAAGAAGGATAAATCAACCGATACAGTTAAGTGGTTTGACGAATCTATGCGCGAAGAACAGATTTGGGAACGCCGCGTAGAAGATGATATGGACAGGGCTTTGGCAGACAACGAGTTTAAGGTTTACCTTCAGCCAAAGTATTCTACAAAGAAGGAACAGCTTTCTGCTGCAGAAGCACTTGTGCGCTGGATTCATCCGGAATACGGCTTTGTTTCTCCTGCCAAGTTTATTCCTATTTTTGAACGCAACGGCTTTATCACAAAGCTCGACGACTATATGCTGGAAGAAGTTTCAAAACTTCAGGCCTCCTGGCTTGCTCAGGGTAAAAAACTTGTTCCAATTTCTGTAAACGTTTCCCGTGCTCATTTCAGCCAGTATGATTTAGCTGAACATATCTGTGGAATTGTAGACACTTATAAGGTGCCTCACGAATATATAGAGCTTGAACTTACAGAAAGCGCTTTCTTTGACGACAAGCAGGTTCTTTTGGATACAATCAAAAAACTCAAGAATTACGGCTTTAAGGTTTCTATGGACGACTTTGGTGCCGGTTATTCTTCCCTCAATTCCCTTAAGGAACTTCCTCTGGATATCATTAAGCTTGATGCCCAGTTCTTCCGCGATATTGAAGACAAAAAGCGTGCCGACCTCATCGTTTGTGACACAATCAAACTTGCAAAAAAACTTGGCATGCAGATTGTTGCAGAAGGAATTGAAACACGCGAGCAGGTAGATTTCCTTGCCAGCCAGCACTGCGATTTGATCCAGGGCTTTTATTTTGCAAAACCCCTTCCTATAGAAGAGTTCGAAGAAAAAGCTTTTTCGTGATTCTTTATTGACAACAAATAAGTTTGCATTTAAAATAATTCTATTATGAATAAGAAGAGAGCTGCAGTTTTTGCAATCACGTTTATCTTTAATTTGTTGTCACTTAGTGCCCTTGATTTTGTATTTAAACTTGAGCCTACAGTTTTATTACCAAATGTAATCGACCCAAAATGGAGTGTTGCTCCAGGCGTTACAGTGCAGGGAGATTTTGATTTCTTAAATTTCCTTACAGTCGGGGTAGAGGGTGGCTATGCTTATGAGCAGGCTAAAGCTACAGAAGACGGTATCAACACTGTCTTTGGTGGATTGAATGTTGGATTCTATTACTATCCAATTTCTCGACTCTATCTTGGAGCCGGCGGAAGTTTTGGTATTCACAACATTACTACCCAGATTCCGGAATCAGGTAGTGATAGTTCTACTGCTAAAAAAGTTTTTAACGGTTTGTATTACAGAGGTTTTGGAGAAGTTGGTTTCCGAGTAAATCCTTCTTTGAGTGTAAACCTTGCCGGAGGATGGGCTTCCTTTGGTGCAGGAACTTCTTTGGGTAATGCATTCCTTTCTGGTCCTTTTGCCGCACTTTCCTTAAGAATGAACGGTCATTTTGGAGCTAATTCAAAGAGTTCTGCAATTGATGTTCGCATTACACAGGATGCCGATGTATTCCCGGTTTACAGTACTGTTTATGGTTATGAACCTTTTGGTACAATTTATATTAAGAACGATGAGGGTGCCGAACTTCGCAATGTACATATAAGTTTCCGTGCCGGTAAATATTCAAGTTCTGCAAAGCTTTGTGGCTCTGTTGATAAGATTAACCGCCATACAAGAGTGGAATTCCCTCTTCTTGCAGATTTTTCTGATGAAATTCTTGGATTTACAGAGGATGGAAAAATCAGTGGTGAAATCATTGTAGAATATGAATTCCTTGGTAAGAAAATGAGCGTTACAGAACCTGTTATTGTTTCGGTTCGTAACAGAAACGCTTTCATCTGGGGCGACAGCTCTTCACTTGCAGCATTCATTTCTCCTGATGCAACAGAAATTGCTACATTCGCAAAAGAAGTTGGAGGAATTACAAGAAACAATATTTATACCGGTATGAATGCAAACCTTCAGTATGCAATTGGTATTATTGAAGGTCTTCGTCTTATTGGAATGGGCTACTCAGAAGATAATGTAACTCCTTACTCTTCATATCATTTTACTTATGACATGGATTCAATTCAGTATCCGCTTCAGACATTGCAGTGTCTCTCTGGTGACTATGATGAACTTGGTATTCTTGTTTGTTCTTGTTTGCAGAACATCGACGTGCCAACAGGTTATATTCCATATGATGATGACTTTATTGTACTTGTGAAATTGAACATAGGTGCAAATCAGGCTCTTAATAACTTTGCTTCTACAGACGGTCTTGTTATTGATTATGATACTGATGAAGTTTACCTTGCACTTTCTATGAAGGCTCTTGATAAGGGCTTTACTGCAAGCTACAAAGCTGGTTCTGAAACTGTAGCAAAGATCTTCAGCAGTGAAGACGCTTATTATGATTTTGTTGATACAACAGATGCATGGACAGAATACAAGCCTGTTGCATTCAGTACAAACTCTTCTGTAACAACTCCAAAACAGGATGCACTTGTTAAGAATATCAAATCTGCAATTCAGGATTACATTTCTTCTGACATTGAAGAAGTTATTAAACGTGCCCGCAATTCAGGTGATTCTAACAAGCTTGGTGTAGCACTTGTTCGTGCCGGACGTTATTCAGAAGCTAAGCGTGAATTCCAGAAAGCTGCCGACAAAGGAAGCATTTCTGCAATGAACAATGTTGCAAATATTCTTATGATCGAAAAGAACTATTCTGCAGCTGCTGCACAGTATAAAGCAATTCTTCAGAAAGACCCTTCAAATGCCGCTGCAAAGAAAGGTCTTGAAAATGCAAATTCAAAAATTGAATAGGGAAGAGTAATGAAAAAGATTGTTCTTATTACATTGACTGTTCTCTTTTCAATTAAGCTTTTTGCGTTTGATTTTTCAATCAAGCCATTGGTGGCATACGAGTTCGCTACAGAAAAACTTTTTAATGAAGCCGGAGGTTTTTCTGTAGGTCTTGGTGTTGATATTTCTCCTGTTACAATTCGTCAGCGCGACAAGTTGTTTATTACAGGTCAATTTACTTCAACAAACTTTCCTACAAAGGCTTTTGGAGTTCAGTCACTTATTGATGGTGATTTAGGTATTGGATATTCATTCAGAATTGCCGATCGTTTTGGTATTACACCAGAGCTTTATGCCGGTCTTTGGAATTATCTTGGTTCTGATTCTCTTGGAGTTTCTTCTATAAGTGGTATTTCCTTTGGCGGTAAGCTTTATGCCGACTATTATATGTCGCCTTCTTTGACATTAAGCTTGTTCGGTGGTTATAAATCTTTCTATACAAAACCAACCCCATTTATAAATGATGTTCAGATAGGATTGGGATTAAAATACAGTCTTACACGCGGACTTTTTTCAAACAATTATATTCAGATTGAAGACAGTCTGGTTAACCCGCTTTTCCCTGTATTCTATGCTCATTATACAGATGAACCTTTTGGTGAAATAATCTTTATAAACAACGAAGATAACGATATTACAGATGTAACTGTATCTGTTCTTGTTGAAGCTTATATGGCTAATCCGTATACAGTTGCAACAATTCCTGTTGTAGGCAGAGGCGAAGAATTTGACGTAGAGATTTTTGCATTCCTTAATGAAAACATTCTTGGTTTGTTGCAGCCAAAAGCAGCAAACTTTGATGTAACTGTAGAATACAATTCATTAGGAAAGCGCCAGTCTGTTACTCACACACTTCCTATTACTATTTTGAGCCGTAACTCAATGACTTGGGAAGATGACCGTCGTGCTGCTGCATTTGTTTCGGGAAAAGACGCTTCTGCACAAAGATTCGCAAGAAGAGTTAAAGCCGTTGTTAAAAATGAACTTAAATCAAACGTGCCTGTAAACGTTCAGTATGCTGCTGCAATGTTTGGTGCGCTTAAAGCATTCGGAATCAATTACGTAGTAGACCCGTCTAGTGCATTTACCGATAATGTAGGTACAGCTGCTGTAGACTTCCTGCAGTTCCCGTACCAGACACTTACCTATCATGGAGGGGATTGTGACGACCTTACAATTCTTAACTGCTCTTTGTTAGAGGCAATTGGTATTGAAACTGCGTTTATTACAGTTCCTGGTCATATCTTTATGGCATTTGATTCAGGTCTTTCACTTGAAGAAGGTAGAAAGAAGCTTGATAAAGGTTATTATATAGAAGCCTATGGTAAAATCTGGTGTCCTATTGAAATTACACTTTCACAGGATACCTTTGGTCTTGCCTGGACTTATGGTGCAAGAGAGTGGAAGAAAGCAGGTGAAGATGCTCAGCTTATTCCTTTGAGCGAAGCATGGTCTAAGTACCTTCCAATCAGTGTACCTGGTTCAGATACTTCTATTGATGTTCCTTCAAATGAGGAAATAATAAAATATTTTAAAGAAGCAAAATATTATTGATTTTTTTGTAAAAATCGATGATACTATATAGTAGAGAGGAGGTTTTTGATATGAAAAAACTTTTTGCTTTGTTATTGGTTTTGTTCACTGGAACAATGTTGTTTGCAGCTACAAATTCTTACGTAGTTAAAGCAGTTGTAGGAACTGTTGAATATGAATCAGCTCCAGGAAAATGGACAGCAGTTTCTATTGGACAGGAATTGTCTGCATCTACAGTTCTTAAGACAAAACTTAATTCAAGTGTAGATATCGAATTTGATGGTAAAATTGTTACTATCAAAGCTAAGCAGAATGGTTCAGTAGAATCTTTGTATGTTGCTTCTGCTTCAACTAAAGGTGGTCTTAAACGACAGTCAATTGCTAAGGCTGACGCTGTAGACTCTGCAGATGGATCACGAGAAGGAGTTTCAACAGCTTCTTCAAGAGCTTCTGATGCAAAAGAAGACTATACCTGGGCAGAGTAAGATACTCTAAACAGTGATGAAAGGGGCTTTTTAAAGCCCCTTTTTTTGTTATTTGTAAAGCTATGAAAAAAATACTTATTTCAATATTAATTCCAATTATATCTGTTGCGATTTGTTCGCTTTTGTTGTTTTCTCCACTTGATTATAAAGTTGCAGATTATTTCCAGCGCCCGCTTAAGTCTACCGTTGAAAGCCCTGAAGTTTTAATGGTTATGGTAGACGATGATGCAGTTGAGCAGATTGGTACATTCCCTTTTTCTCGTACCGTTTATTCTCAAATGCTTACAAACCTTAAAGAGCTTGGTGCACGCTCTGTTGTATTCGATTTAAGCTTCCTTGATCGTTCTCAGGCAGCTGTTGATGAAAAATATGTAAGGGAATCTTTGCCAGGTTATGTAGATGATTATTTTAGTCTTCTTAACGATACTGCTGCAGATTCACTTATTGCATTAGAAGACGGAGACATGGACCTTGATGAAGCTTATGATTATTATGATGCCGAATCACGAAAATATGCTCTTGAATTGAATACTGCTATTTCGCATGTAATTAGTCCTGTAGATGAGATTCTTGCAAACTCAATTAAGGATTTTGGAAATACATTCTTAACCCTTACCTTTGAAGATAAGGCTGTTGCCTCTGATATAGAAAATGAATTCCTTGCAAACTATATTGCACTCCGCCATGTAATTGCAGACAACGACACCATTACAAAAGAATATGAAGGTGTTACTCCTGCATTATATGATTTTATTACACAGGCAAAATCAGCCGGCTTTGTTAATGCAGACCCGGATAAAGATGGTTCTTACCGCCATGTTAATCTTGTTGTAAAATATAAAGGTCAGTATTATGCTCAGCTTGTTTTCCGTCCTATTCTTGAAATGCTCGGAAATCCTATTATTGAAATTACAGACAATTATATAAAGGCCGGAGATCTTAAGATTCCACGTGCACAGGATGGAACTGTAATTTTAAAATATCCAAAGAATAAGAAGTTTACAGCTTATAACAGACTTTCGCTTGCAAATATTTACTTCCTAACAACAATGGAAAATACCTTCCTTACAAACCTTGGAATTATGAATAATTCAGGCTTCTTTGATGATCTTGATGCAGAAGAAAATCCGTATGATTTGTATGAAACTGCAGAGTATATCAAAGAAGAACTTGTATACGGCGAAGATGAAGAAGAGGGTATTACTTACGACGAATATATAAGATATCGCCAGCTTTATTATGAAGCTTCTCAGGCATTCCTTACAGACGAAACAGAAGAATACTTTATTGATGTGTTTGCCGAAACTGATGATGATGCAGATTATATTCACGAGCTTTTTACAGAAACAAAGACTGCTTTCCAGAAATATATGGAATCGCATGAAAAATATGCAGAAAAAGTAAAAGATGCAATTTGTATTATTGGTACTTCTGCTTCAAGTACTTCGGACTATGGTATTAACCAGTATCAGGAACATTTCCCGTTACCTGGTGTTCACTATACTCTTGCAAATCAGCTTCTTTCAAAAGACTTTGTTGATGATTCTCCTGCATGGATTTCTATTTTAATTGCAATCGTAATTTGTCTTGGTTACAGTCTTGTAACTTATAGAATTAAGCGTACAACTCCACAGATTTTTACTGGAATTGGAGCAGTTATTATTACAGCCGGAGCACTTCTTTTGTACTTCCTTTTAACAAAAACATATATTGGTACAGTTGTTCCAGTTGTATCTGTATTCGTTTCTTTCGTTGCAACTACTGTAACAGGATTCATTACAGCAAACCACGACAAGAAGTTTATTACAAACGCATTCAGCCAGTGTCTTTCAAAAGAAGTAGTAAACGAAATTGTTGCTAATCCTTCTTCATTTAAGCTTGGTGGTCAGCGTCTTGAAATGACTGCCATGTTTACAGATATCCAGAAGTTCTCAGGCTTTAGTGAGCTTCTTACTGCCGGTCAGCTGGTTGCCCTGCTCAACTACTATCTTACAAAAATGTCAGACATCATTATGGAAGAGCGCGGAACTGTTGATAAGTACGAAGGAGATGCTATTATTGCGCTTGTTGGTGCTCCTGTTCAGATGGATGACCATGCTCAGCGTGCCTGTGCTGCTGCAATTAAAATGAAGGCTGCAGAAGACGTAATGAACCAGGAAATTGCACAGATTGCTGCCGGCGAAAAGCCTGCCGAAATGGACGAAGAACTCTATCAGGCCTTTAAGATTATGGTTGAAAATAACCGTAAGCTCTTTACTCGTATTGGTTTGAACTCCGGTGAAATGATTGCCGGTTATATGGGTTCTGAAAACAAAAAGAACTACACTATGATGGGTAACAACGTAAACCTTGCAAGTCGTCTTGAAGGTGTAAACAAGCAGTATTCTACAGGTGGTATTATGATTTCTGCTGCAACCCGCGATTTGCTTGGTGACCGCTTTGTTGTTCGTAGCCTTGACCGTGTTCGCGTAGTAAACGTTAATACACCAATCCGTTTGTATGAACTTATCTGCGAAAAAGAAGGTGCCGGTGAAGATCTTCTTAAATACTATGCAAACTGGGAAATTGCCCTTAAGAACTTTGAAAATAAAGAATACGAAAAGGCGCTTGAACAGTTTAAGACATTGCACCAGCACAAACCTGATGACAATGTTGCTGCATACTACATCAAGATTACAGAAAACTTCTTTGTAAAAGGCAAGTATCCTGTTGAATCTGATGATGTTGGTGTTGCTTATAATCCGGAAGATGGAGTATTCAAGCTCTTGCAGAAATAAAAAATGAAAAAAAACAAAGGAAACAGACTAAAGAAATTTCTCAACAATGTTAAGTATGCGTTAAAAAATCCGCTTACTTATGCATGGATTGTTCTGTTTATAGTTCTTGCCATTGCAACAGTAGTTGTTTTCAAAACAGAAACTCAAACCGAAAGCGGAATTGAAACAATGTTCGATTCCGTGTGGTTCACACTCGTTTCTGTAATGGCAGGATATTTTGATTACTGTGTAAAATCTGTTGGCGGTCGTATGGCTGCTCTTGTGCTTCTTGCACTTGGTATGGTTTTGCTCAGTGTTGTTACCGGTAAAATTGCATCTGTATTTATGGACATGCAGATGAAAAAAAATAAGGGACTTAATAAGATTAAGAGTATGAAAGGACACTTTTTGCTATGCGGTTGGCGTCCGGGCTTTGAAAAGATTCTGGATAGCGTTTTGAATTCTAATACGGATATCACTCCCGATATGATTGTTATGGTAAACGAAGCTCCGGCTGACCAGATTGAACAGCTTCGTTCAGAAAGCCGTTTTAAGGGCATTCAATATGTTTCGGGCGACTTTGCCGATGAAGCAACTCTTAAACGCGCAAAGATTGAAGATGCCGAGCGTGCACTTGTAATCTGCGACCGTTCAAAAAAGTTTTCTGATCTTGAAATAGATTCGCGCACAGTTCTTGCTGTCCTTACAATGGAAAACACGAATCCTGGAATCTATACTGCAGCCGAACTTATTGACGTTAAGTTCCAGAAGCACCTTGAAATGGCACACTGCGATGAAATCATCCTTACTCAAGATTACGAGCACAGCCTATTGGCAACTGCTTCTTCTGGCCGCGGTTATTCAAATGTAATCCGTACCTTGATTGGTGATGATGATAAATCAGGAATCCTTATAGAAGATATTCCTTCTTCCTGGATTGACAAGCCTTATATTGAATACAAACGTTCACTTGGCCCGAATGACGGTGTAGTGATTGGGCTTCTTTTGAATACAGGTAACTTCCACCAGCGCCGTAAGGATGCCCTTCGCGAAGCTCAGAAAAATCCTGATGTAAAGAAGATTGTAGACGAACTTAAGAAGGTAAAGCTTCTTAAAAGTAACGAGCCTGTTTTATGCCCGGCTCCAGACTTTGTTATTCCTAAGAATGCCAAGGCAATTTTTGTAAAATAGGAGTTCCAATGGACAATTTTGAAACAGTATTACCAAAGCTTGTAAAAATAGAGCTTTTTTCTGACTTTGATGTAAACAATGAAAATGACCGCCGCATCTTAAAGCTTGTGTATGACAGCATGTCTGTAAAGAATTATAAAAAGGGTGACTGCATCATTAAAGAGGGTGAGCACGGTGACGAGTTCTTTATTCTTTATTCAGGCAGTGTTAAAGTTCAGCGTAATACTCCTGCCGGGGATGTTATTGCCCTTGCAAAGCTTACAAGCGAAATGAATATTTTCTTTGGAGAAACTTCTCTTATCAGCAGTGATACCCGTACCGCTACTGTTCTTGCTTCTACAGAATGCCGCTGTATTGTTCTTTCGGGAAAACACTTCCTTGAAATATGCGACAAGGAACCGCTTCTTGGTTACCGCGTTCTTCTTCATCTTGCAAAAAGAATGTCTCAGACTGTACGAAATACAAACAGCGATAAGGCAACCTTATACGAAGCTCTCTTCAGCGAAATAGAGGGAGACCTCTAGTATGGAAGTACTTAAATATATTGTTCTTGCAGTAGCTGTCCTCATGTATCTTCTTGTAATTCTTTTTCAGAACAAGAAGGTGTGGTTTACTTCTGCCGCAGCTGCAGTTGTAATTATCCTTGGAATTATTTTTCCGGGCCAGATTTTTGATGGCGAAGGCCGCCTTTATGCCTTTACTCATTCGCTTTTCCAGATTATCAACTGGAATGTAATAATGATTTATCTTGGCAGTATGACAATTGCAGCTTTGTTTTTATATTCAAATGTGCCTGCCCGCATTGCAGACGGAATTATAAACAACAGTAAAAACACCGGAATTGCAATTGTTCTTATTCTTGCAATGACAGGTATTATTTCTATATTTGTAGAAAACGTTGCTACTGTTCTTGTAATGGCACCTATTGCTCTGGCGCTTTGTAAAAAGCTTAATACAAATCCTACATATTTTATGATTGGTCTTGCTGTAATGTCTAACATGGAAGGAACTGCAACTTTAGTAGGCGACCCTCCAAGCATGATTTTTGCAGCATATGCAGGCTACAACTTCAACGACTTCTTTGTTCATCAGGGAAGACTTTCTATTTTCTTTATAATTCAGGCAGGCTTAATTGCCGGTTGTCTTTACTTTTATTTCTTTTTTGCAAAGCTTGGAAAGCAGAAGCTTGATGTAGAAAAAACTCAGGTAATTTCGTGGGTGCCTTTTATCCTGCTGCTTGTAATGATTTTTGGTCTTGGTGCCGTTTCGTTTATTAATACAGACTTTGCATATCTTAGCGGACTTTATGTTTTTGCGCTTGGTCTTGTTTCTGTGTTATGGTTCCGTTTGAGCCAGAAGAAATCGGGCAGTGAAATTAAAGAACTCATAAAGGGCCTTGACTGGGAAACAATTTTCTTTTTGCTTGGAATCTTTGTAGTAGTTGGCGCTATTCAGGAAGCCGGCCTGCTTGAGCAGTTTGCACTTTTCCTTTCAAAAATATGCGGCGGTTCTAAGCTTCTTGGCTTTATGATTATTCTTGTTGTTTCTGTTCTTATTAGCGGATTTGTAGATAACGTTCCTTATATTATTGCAATGCTTCCGGTTGCAGGAACTCTTGCTTTAAACATGAACTTGAACAAAGAACTATTTATGTTTGCACTTTTAATTGGAAGCTGCCTTGGCGGCAACCTTACTCCATTCGGGGCCAGTGCAAATGTTGTGAGCATGGGAATTGTAAAAAAAGAAGGTTATCCTATGAAGTTTACAGACTGGCTTAAGATAGCAGGACCTTTTACAATTCTTACTACAGGCATTGCTGCAGTAGTTTTGTGGCTGCTTTGGAACTAAAGGAGCAAAATGGAAGGACTCATAATTGCCGGAACAAATAATACCTTCACTGTAGAGTGTGATGATGAACTCACACGAAACTGCACTATTAAAGGTAAGGTTTTAAAATCCGACAAACAGTTTTATAATCCTCTTGCTCCCGGTGACAGAGTAACAGTTGAGCCGGATCCAATAAACGAACATAAAGGTCAGGTGCTTGGTGTACTTGAACGAAAAAATACTTTCCTGCGCTGGAACGTAAAGGGACGCTGTCCTCAGCTACTGGCATGTAATCTTGATTATCTTATTCTTGTTTGTACTCCCGATGAACCACCGTTCCGCCCACGTTTTATAGACAGGGCATTGGCACAGGCAGAACATCAGGGAATTACACCGATTATTGTTTGCAACAAATGGGACCTTGCCGAAGAAATGCAGACAGACGGTAGAGAAGAGGAGTTCGATGCAATTGATCGCCGCCTTACAATATGGAGCGACCTTGATTACAGAGTCCTTCGTATTTCTGCAAAAACAGGCGAAGGAATGACAGAGTTTGCTCAGCTGCTTGAAAATCATCTTAGTGCATTTGTTGGTCAATCCGGGGTTGGCAAGTCTAGCCTTATAAATGTAATGGACAATTCGTGCGTATTGAAAACAGGAAGCCTTTCTAAAAAATACGGAAGGGGAAGTCATACAACAACAAAGGGAACTTTGATTCACCTTACTTTAAACGAAACTCTTTTTGAAGGAGTACGCGGGCTTAAGGCAGATATAATTGATACTCCGGGAATCCGCCGCTTTGTACTTGATGATGTAGAGGCAGATGACGTTGCAATGTATTTTAAGGAGTTTGAACCTTTTATAGGAAAATGTAAATTCGGGCTTGGATGTAAGCATCATACCGAGCCGGGTTGCGCAGTATTAGAAGCTGTGCAGAACGGTATTATCACTCAGGAACGCTACGATAGCTGGGTACGCATAAGTGAAGAAATAAGAACAGGGAGCTGGGAAGATTAATGTTATCGGAAGAAGAGAGAAAACAACTTATTTCAAAGCTGAATATTTCCTTTTGTATGCCAGAGCTCTGGAAAAACAAGGATTCCTTTCTGCATTTAACAGACGAGCAGTATAAAGCGTCTTTGTATGATCTTTCGGCAGCAATCCTTTTACGCATAGTTACCGGTGATATCGCAGCACTTCCTCATCTTATGAATCTTTTGCCGGACGTTGGTTTTGAAGATTTTATTAAGCCTATTATTCCAACTGTAAGCAACAGAGACTTTTTTCATTCACTTGCCAGACTTGGATATCTTGGAGTTTCGCTTGAGCCTTATTATAGTACTGCAACAGGTCGTCCTAGCATTTTGAACGGATTGCGCGATTTTTCTTATTACAGCGATTTTGTTTTTAAGCATAAAGAAAAATCACTTGAACTGCTTAAGGTTTTGTACGGAGAAGCGCATAAACAGGTTTATGATATTGTTTCTGCCGAAGTATACTATCAGCGCAATGAATGCTTTGATGCTATGGTTCGAATCACAAGTGCAATTCCTATTCTTGAGCGTCAGAAGCAGTTTGTATTTTTGATTGTTGCACTTTACCAGCAGATTACAATCCTTACGATTAACGGCGAAATTAAATCTGCCGAAATCATCATGTCGCATCTTAAGGAGCGCGTTCAGGATATTAAGGGAAGCTCTTTTGAATATAACATTGATGCCATGAGCGTACGACTTGCGCTTTATGACTGCAATCTTGAATATGTAAACGAATGGCTCGAAACAAAAGCCCCTGATGAAAATGCAGAGTTTAATCTTATGGAAACCTACGGCTACTTTGTAAAGCTCAGGTGTTATCTGCTCTATGATAAGCATCTGGCTTTGCTTGCACTTGCCGAACAGCTAAGATTTTATTTTGAACTCAGCCGCCGCCATATTGATTTGATTACTATTTCGTGTCTTGAAGCAATGAGCTGGTACAAGACAGGCAATAAAGAAAAGGCGTTTGAGCTTGTTGATGATTTATTAAAGAAGGCCGAAAAATACCGTATTTACAGAACTATTGCAGATGAAGGCATCCTGATGTTCAAATTGCTCCAGGAATACCAGAAAGTTCGTGGTTCTACTCCGTTTCTTACAAAGGTAATTGGAATTACAAGACATGTTGCTGTTTTGTATCCTAATTATCTTAATATTTCGCAGGAATCGAACACTAATTTTACAGAAATGGAAAAGGATATTCTCAGACTTCTGGAGCAGGGCAAGACTTATGATGAAATATCTGAAGTTTTCTTTATTTCTGTAAACACAGTGCGCTATCATATTAAAAAAATCTATCCAAAACTTGATGTTTCTTCGGCTTCGCAGGCTGTTTTTAAGGCAAAAAAGATAGGTCTTATTTAATAATTCTATAAAAAACTACATTTTCATGTAGTGGACTTTTAAAAAGAACCGTGTATAATACTACATAGTTAAATAAAAAGTTGTTCCGAAAAAAGTAATTTAATAAGACAATATTCAACTACATACTACTAGTTGTACTGGATATCGGAGTAAAAAAAAACTATTTATTTGAGACCGTCCCGGAGAGTGCGGTCTCTTTTTTTTTCTCTTTCGTCATTGCGAGGAGCGAAGCGACGTGGCAATCCACGCCTTCGGCTCGCAATGACATGATGATTGATTTATATTAATATTTTCTGTAAATTTACACGTATGAATTCAAACGCTCTACATGAAGTTGACTTCTACCGCCTCAGAGACCAGGTTGCATCATACTGCATAACAGAAGAAGGCAAACAGTCCTTTTTGCAGCGCGAACCTTTAACAGATTCAAAGCAGATTGAAAACCTCAAAAATCTGAGCCGTGAATGGACAAAATATCTTAGTGCTTCTCATAAAAATCCTGTTTTGTACTGGGAAAGCATTGCACCTTTAATTGATGTTGTTCGTGCAAATGGTACAAGTCTTGTGCTGGAGCAGGTAAAGGCCCTGGGACAGTTTGTGCAGAGTGTAAATAATTTAAAGCAGTGCATTACGCTTCATGCCGACGACCTTGAATTAAAAGCTCTTTCTTCACAGCTTGAAAAGCTTCCCGATTTTACCGAAACAGAAAAGCTTATTTTTCATATTATCACACCGGATGGTCAGCTTAGAGATCTTCCCGAAATTGCCGCTATTCGAAAACAGATTGCAGCGCTCAATTCAAAAATCAAGACAATACTTCATGGGTATACAACTGACCAGAAGCTTTCGGGTGTTCTTGAGTCCTCTGTGCCGGTGCTTCGTAACGGAAGACAGGTACTTGCAGTAAAGGCAAGTCTTCAAAACAGAATCAACGGAATTATAATTGATATTTCTCAATCTGCGCAGACAGTTTATGTTGAACCGCAGGAAGTCGTTCTTTGCAGCAATGAGCTTATTCAAAAAGAAAATGAACTCATTCAGGTTATAAACCGAATTCTTGCTCAGCTTACAAAAGACCTTCAGCCAAGTGTTCCGCTTTTCAGGCAGGCACTTCCTGTAATGCTTTTGATGGATACAACCTGTGCAGCCGCCCGCTGGGGAAACGAAAATAATTGTGTTTATGCTGTTCCTGCTATTGGAGAGCCTCCGCTTCTTTTAAAAGCACGTCATCCGCTGCTTGGTGAAAAAGCTGTTCCAATTGATTTTTATTTTATGGATGGAAAACGCGTATTAATAATTACCGGACCGAACACTGGCGGTAAAACTGTTTCTTTAAAAACCTTTGCTCTTTTTAGTATGCTTAATCAGGCGGGACTTCCTGTTCCTGCAGCAGAAGGCACAAGGCTTCCTGTTTTCAAGGAGCTTTTTGCAGACATAGGCGACAGTCAGGATATAGACATGAGTCTTTCGACCTTTAGTGGACACATGAAGAATATTGCACAGGCTGTAAGTGGTGCAGATAAGCATTCTCTTGTTCTTCTTGATGAGCTAGGCAGCGGTACAGATCCTCAGGAAGGAACTGCAATTGCCATGGCTGTGCTTGATACTCTTATAGAAAAAAAAGCATTTGTTCTTGTTACAACTCACATGGGCATTTTGAAAAATTATGGTTATACAAATCCGGGCTGTGTTAATGCAAGCGTAGAATTTGATCAGAGTACGCTTTCTCCGTCATTCAAATTAAATATGGGGATCCCTGGTGAAAGTCATGCCATTGCAATTGCAAGAAAATCAGGTTTGCCGCAGGATGTTGTAAACCAGGCCAAAAAGTATATTGCAACAGAGCAGGCAGATGTTTCTTCTTTGATAAAGGGCTTGAACAAAAAGCATTCCGAACTTGACCGCATTCAGCACAAGGCACGCATGCTCCAGAAGGAAGTTGAAGAAAAAGAACTTCGTGTAAAAGAAAAAGAGCTGACTCTTCGCCGTAAGGAAAACGAGCTTAAAAAAGGTCATCAGCAGGAAATGCACGACTTTTTAATTCACAGTCGCAGGACACTCGAAAATCTTGTACGCCAGCTTAGGGAAGGGGAGCTTACCCGCGAAAAAACTCTTGGAGTAAAGCAGTTTATTTCTGAACTCGAAAATGATGTTGACCGGCTTGATAATAAAATTGAAGTTGAAGATGAAAAGCTTGCAGCTCAGGAACAGGCCTTCCAGAAAGAAAACGATGCTTACAAAAAGCAAAACGGTTCGAACAAAAAGACAAAGAAAAAACTCAGTAATGCAGAAGCGCTTAAATATGCAACTCCTGTTATGGAAGGACCAGCAGCTGCCGGAAAAAAATCTACCGAAGAAAAACCGCTTGTATTTGAGCCGGGAGCAACAGTTACAGCTGGAGCGACCCGTAGCGAAGGAATCCTCATAGACCTGGCGCGTAAAGGCGTATGGAACGTTCAGTTTGGCAGCGTGAAAATGACTGTAAAAGAAAAAGACTTAAAGCTTGTTCAAAGCAGCAGTAAAGCATCTCCTGTTATTTCTTACGATTTACAAACTTCAACAACAGAAGAACGTCCTGTATTTGAACTGCGGCTTTTAGGAATGCGTGCCGAAGAAGCAGTTCGTGCCCTTGAACACCAGATAGATTTATGCACACTGCAGAATTTTCCTCACTTCAGCGTAATCCACGGTAAAGGCGACGGTATCCTTCAACAGGCAGTCCGCGATTACCTTTCTCATTGTCCGTCTGTACAAAGTTTCGATTTTGCTCCTCCGGAAGACGGCGGTACGGGTAAAACATACGTAACGCTGAAATAAGGTTCTGCGAGTGCTATGTATTGCACAATTCTTATAATAGGGTTAAACTTATTATATATTATTTAAGGAGGTTCGTATGTCTCTTAAAAAAACATATTCCGCTGATGGAAAAAAATGTACTGTAGTTTTTAATGTAAATGCAAATGCCGCAGCTGGTGCTGAAAAAATCTATCTTGTTGGAGATTTTAACAGCTGGGACGAAACTTCTATTCCAATGAAAAAAGGTCCAGACGGATCTTTTTCTGTAAAAAAGCAGCTTGATACAAATAAGGAATACCAGTTCCGCTATCTTTTGGACGGAAAAGCCTGGATTAACGACTGGAAAGCCGACAAATATGTCCGTTCAGAGTTTGCCAACGACGATAACTCATGCGTAGATACATCTGTCCCTAAGGCAGCCAAAGCCGCAAAGAAACCTGCCCCAAAATCGGCAGCCAAAACAACAGATAAAAAACCTGCAGCCAAAAAAACTTCGGCAAAAACCACAACGGCGAAGAAGTCAACAACAACAACTAAAAAAACTGCAAAAAAATAATATAGTGTAAATATAATATGCATTAAAAAACTGGCGCGAGGTTGATTGTATACCTTCCGCATTATTAACCTATAAATAGATAGTTGCGGGACGCAGGAAAAAGAAAGTAAGGGGGGACCAGCAGTGGGGCGGCCGCGTTTACGCCGGACGGCGCACGGATGCTGGGGGATACCTTGCTTTTTTTTCCGTCGCTGGGACCCACCACGTTACTGACTTAATAATGCGGATATAAAAAATGACCGGAAGCCAGTTTTTCATATGAATCCACATATCTTGACTATTTCTTAGTTTTTTTATATATTGTTACTACTTATTCCCCGATTGTGTAATGGTAGCACTTCAGATTCTGGTTCTGACTGTGGGGGTTCGAATCCTCCTTGGGGAACTTCAAAAATCGGCTGACCATATAAGTCAGCCCTTTTTTTTGGGCTCCTTCGAATATCGGTTTAGTTCATCGCCCTCTCAAGGCGGAGAGACGGGTTCGACTCCCGTAGGAGCTAAAATGAAAAGACTTATTGCATCATTATTCATTACGTTTTTTCTTCTTGCAGTCGTTTCAGCTGCAGATATATCACCTGCAAATGTCAATTATTTCCCTGTTGAAACAGAAGTTGTAAATCGTACAGCAACTACATATTTCGTATATGCCGGAATTAATTCTGTAGAAATCATCAATGCAGATAAAAAAAATCAGAAAAAAAAACTTAAAAAATCGGAATATATATATAACAAAAATACAGCCTGTATTACTTTTAAAAATCAACTTCCATATGAAAACTGTATTGCAAAAATAACTGGAATACCATCTATACCCTATTCCTGTTATTTAAATGATTTTGAAGGCAGTAAAAGCGATCTTTTAGTAATATTAAACAATCTTACAGCTGTTGAAAAAAAAGATTATGTATATGATCCAAATAAAAAACTCATAACCTTCCGTCCAGACATAGACATAGGTAATACAAGTTATTATATGGTTTATTATGTTCAGACTTCGGCAGGTGTTGTTTCAAAAACGATAGCAAATGATTTTAATGATACTATAGCAGAACTTCATGCAAGACATAATCAGGAACTTTTTGGTGGTCCGCTTGTGATTTACAAGGATAGAACAGGAGTTCCTATAAGTAAAGTAGAGAAGGAAGTTGGATTTAAGCTTTCTTTCTGGCAGCCGCGGGTCTGTACAATCTGCGAAACTTATGAAAATAATCAGAAAATTGTAACTGTTTTGTGCTATTATAAGAACAAATATCTTGAATGCACAGAAAACAAGATTGTAGAGTACAGATACTAATCATTTTTACCGATAATATAACATATGGTTGAAAGTGATACAAAAAGCTCTTTTGACAGGCTTGTTGCAGGCTTAAATGCAGAAGACAGGCTTGCAATGCTCAACAGAATTAATCAAATGGATTCTCCAAGCGTTCAGCTTTCTGCTGATACAGTTGAAATTGACAAGGGTGTCAATCTTCAGAGCAAGCTTCAAAACGAATCATTTTTTTACAAATTCATTCTCTGGCTCAGAGCACTTTTTGACAAAAAGACAATTGAACAGCTTTATAGTCAGGATTTACTGAACAGTATTTCAAAGAAAATAAATAATAAATATCCTGGCACAATCGATTATAGAATTAAATCACTTGATTATATTTTTTACGAAAGACTTCTTACATTAAAGGAAGCTGCAGATTTTTTCAAAGTTTATTTTACTTATATTGAAGAAGCTCCAGGCGATTTTTATGTTTTCTTAAGCTCGTTTGTTGCACCTCAATTAGCAGAAAAAATCAATGCACAGGCAGATCCTTTTATTTTTCCTTTTTCAAAACCTGTAACTCCGGAAGCAAGAACAGAGCTGGCTAAAAAACTTGATGATATCCTTACAAATATGGATAAGGATACAAAAATGAATATGTATTCTGCTGTTTCGGCTGCAAACTGGCTTTATAAATTCAGTATGATGCAATATCTTCATTTTATTTCGCAGTTTACAAATATTACCGGTGATGTTTATACATGCCCGTACAGCAATGCAGTAATGGACTATAACGAGCTGGCCTCTGTTTTTGCAAATATTCAGCCTATTGAAAACGAAGTTCTTGAAGCAATATTCCTTTTTTCACAGCGCAAGCATCTTACAACAAATGCTCAGGACAAGGATATTGAAAAAGCTGTAAAAGAGTTTATGGTTAAAGCCGTTGCTTTTTTGGGTACAATAAAATCTTTTATTAATAGTGTTCCTATCAAAAATCTTGGAAGGGTAGTAAACAATGATTTTAACTGGCAGCCTGGAAATATAGAAGGTGCAGAGGCGTGGTTCCCAAACTTTAGAAGTCAATGGCGAAAGATTCAGGATATACGCTGGAATGATTTTGCGCGTGAACAGAAAAAACAGATGTTAAGCCAGAATCTTAAACTTGATTTTGATCTTGATGAGTTCCCTGTAATGGAATACAGGCCATGGCTTAAGTTGTGGAACCGCATACCATTTAAGCGTGATTTAACTGGTGGTTTCTTGTCGTGGTTCTGTACAGAAAAATATGACAAAATAATTCAGGACCTTAATTTTGTTGCAATGGAAGGTGTATTTTATAAGAGCGAAAACCGTTCCGAATATTCAGAAGGCCTGAATAATTTTTCAAGTGCAAATGTTATGATGCAGGAATTGCTTCGTAAGCTTTCACCGGAAGGTGAATATGGAAAAATGTTCGAAGATTTTGCAACAAACAGAATGCACAGCTTCCAGGTTCAGAATCAGATTGAGTCTATGATGACTCAGATTGAAGATACTGTAAAAGAAGCAATTGCTCAGTTTGGAAGGGGCGCCCGCACAATTGAACGTGTTTTCTATGGTTTCTTTGAAGAACAAAAAGACGGAATACACGAACCTCTTCAAAATATTACAACTATTCGTGGCCGCGATAACCGCAGGTTTGTTGATTCCCTTATTTCTATACGCCAGCTTTTGAAAAAGACTTTAACTTATATTTCCGAGCTTGAACCTATTGATTCTATGAAAGAATACTAAAGAATTCCTTTAAAAGGATCCATGAGGTATTCTTCATAAGCCTGTTTTTCAATTTTCAGTTCTTTTTCTGATGGAAGGAAATCATATTGTAATGACAGATATTTTATTGTCTGTATTACATCATAGTCATTCTTAACTAACAGGTTAAAGTATTCACTCTTAAATATATCACTGTCTAAATCAACATCGGTGCTTGTAATATCTATGGCGGTTAAAACCCATTTGTCTTTTTTATAAGTTAGTGTAAATGTGCCTTTTTCTTTAGTAACAAAAATATCGTTATTTAAACCTTCTGTGTGCAGTGTATAATATTCTACCTGATGAACAGATTTGTCACCGTTGTTTATTGTAACGCCTTGTTCTGTTGTTAAAGGTTCTGGCTTTTCTTTGTTTGTTTTTAAGTCAATGTATTCATCAATCTGTTTGCCGTCAACAGTCATATTTGTTGCACCGTAAAGGCCAGTCAGAGAAAGCATTGAAGCATCTGTTACCATTACAAAGAATTTTGCTGGTTTTATATAACCATTGTTGCCGCCGCCTGAAGAAGAACGCTGTTTGCCTAAAACATAAACATTGCTTATTGCATCTACGTGTCTGTTTGTAGACTTACCTTTGCAGAAGGTCTGTAAAAGATTAATATCAAGATCATTCATACCTTTGAAGTATGCCTGAATTGTTTCTACAGAAGTTAATCCCTTTGTTGTATAGTCTGTCAGATAGTTATTGTAAGAGTTTCGTGCAATAATACCTACAGCAGCTAATGCAATTAAACCAATCATAAATGCTTTAGCGTTTCGTCTTAGGGTTCGTTTTGTTTTTACCTTTGACAACTGATGCTTTTTATAAGAATTAGCTTTTTCTTCAAAAGCTTCATCGGAAAGTGTAGAAGAAATATTGTCTTTTGCATTTGCCAGAAGTTCAAGAGGAAAATCTTTTTGAGGAAGAAGGTCTTCGCTTCTCTTTCCCTTTGATTTTTTTCCTGGGATATTGACAGAGTTTGAATTTAATCGTAAGCCTTTATTTATTGTGTTTGCAAGTTCGCTGTTTATTCCATTTACACTAAGTTCAAGCGGAAGAAAATTGCTGTCGAGTATATCGGCATTTCTGGTAACAGAATCTGCAGCAGGATAAGGGTAACGGCCTGTAAGCATTTTATAAGCAATACAGGAACGAAGGAAACAGATTTCCGGAAGTCCCTGCAAGGTTGGATTAACCCAGCAGTTGTGAAGATCGGCCTGTTCTACAGCAGAAAGGCTTGAAATAGACTGCTTAAAAATAGTGTGAGGTAAGAACAGGAGCTTTAGTTTCTGGTTTGATTTTTTTGTATCAAAACCATCTACAAGAATACCACCGGCTCCGTTTAGTGGAAGTTCAACTTCACCGTTGGCAGCCTGTGTTAAAATAGAACAGACTGCAAGCGATGTGTAGTACATATTGTCTTTGTCAGAAGTTGAAGAATCGGGAGTACCACATTTTTCAAAAAGGTCAAGCAGAGTCGTTGCATCCTTTGACAGCGGATTTTTATTGCAGAAAAAAACAATTCTTTCGCTGTTATCAGGAACATCAAACGACTTTATATCTGCAAAAGACCAGTTTTCGAATGAGAAATGCAGCGGTTCATCGTTTTTAGAATCACAGGTTGCTATAATTCCGGTTTCTGTTATTATTGAATTATAATTTGTTTTTCCAAATCTATATTCATCAAGACCGGAGCATAATCTGATTTCTCCATCGGTGATACTAACTGCATTTTTCATTTAGAGTGTCTCCTTATCTTTTACCTTCTGCACCGTAAAGGTAATCAAAGTAATCCATGCTTGTGCTCAAGGTAGCAGGGTAATCTTTTAGATTGTTTTTGTAAGATTCCATACTCTTCCAGAAAGTGTAGAATTCCGGATCCTTGTTGTAAGCCTGTGCATAAATAGCGGCAGCTTCGGCATCGGCAGCACCCTTGATTTCCTCTGATTTACGGTATGCTTCAGAAGCAATGCTTCGTTTTTCGTTTTCGAGTTTACCAAGCCATTCAGCTTTTTTACCTTCACCTCTAGAGCGGTAAGCCTGTGCAACCTGGTTACGATCCTTAATCATTCTGTTATAAACAGATTCGTTAAGTTCGTCTGAATATTTTACCTGACGAGGAACAATATCAATAAGTTCAATTCCGTAGCCTGCAATTTCCTTGCGTGCTTTTTCAACCATCTGTTTGCAAAGTTCGCTTCGGCCTTTTGTTACAATTTCATTTGTAGTATCTGCATTGATGAGGTTATTGATTTCCATTGTATCTTCATCAGTTGACTCTTCTTCGGCTTTGCTTTCGTTGATGAGGTTTGAAGAACGTACAATTTCACTCATTCTGTTCTGCGAAATAACGTTACGGCAAGATGAGTCAATAATATCAGAAAGTTTGTTGTATGAATTTGCCAGTGTCTGATAGTTCTGGTAGAACTTAACAGGATCAACAATTCTCCAGCGTGAAGTAGTATCTACGATGATATACTGGTTTTCCTTTGTAGGAATGCGCTGTTCATCACCATCGAGTGAAAGAATGAGCTTTGGATATTCAATAACATGGTCGAGGAACGGAATCTTAAAGTGAAGCCCTGCATCTGTATGAGAAGCAACAATCTTACTGAAGCGTGTTACAACAACCTGAGTTCCTTCATTTACAATGTAGAATGGACCTGCAGCAAGGAACAGAACTACAAGAACAATTATAGTAATAAACCAGCCTATAAATTTTTTCATTGCTTTATTCATTTTCTGTACCTCCTTAGTCCTTAAGATTCTTTACAGGAACAAGATTTTCAAGTTCGCTGTCGATGAGAGTTGGTTTGTTTTCGCTTCCGAAAATCTCATCCATTGTTTCAAGATAAATACGTTCTTTTGTTACTTTAGGAGAACGCTTATATTCCTGATAAACTGCATCAAATCGGGCAACATCACCCTTTGCCATGTTTACACGCTCTGCAGCATAACCTTCGGCAACCTGAAGCTGACGATCTGCTTCACCTTGTGCCTTTGGAATCTCTGCATTGTAGGCTTCCTTACCTTCGTTGATAAAGCGGTTCATATCCTGACTAGCCTTGTTTACGTCTTCAAAAGCTGCCTGAACCTCTGCAGGAGGAACAACATTCTGAAGCTGGACAGTAGAAACGCTTATACCAAGATTGAGAGATTTGAAGTTCTCGTTCATCATATCCTTTGCTTTTTCCTGTATTGCTGAACGTTCAGAACCCATAACTGCAAGAATTGCGCGGTCACCAACAAGAGTATTGATAACAGAGCGCGAAATATCACGGATTGTCTGTTCTTTTTCATAAACGCTGAACAGCCAGTGGTAAGGATCTACAACCTTGTACTGGATAATCCATTCAACATCTACAATGTTCAGGTCGCCTGTAAGCATTTCTGATTCTTCGTAAATGTTGTTTTTGTATTCGTTATTACGGCCGGCCTTTACAGTTTTAAAACCAAACTGTTCTGCGCGGACTGTAGAAATATCAACATTGTAGTTTTTGTCAATTCCAAATGGAAGTTTTACATGAAGTCCAGAATCTACTGTAGTAATGTACTTTCCGAACCTTGTAATTACCGCATTTTCTGTTTCATCTACAACATAAAAACTTGAAAATCCTGCAATAACAACTAATGCAAGAATAATCAGCCAGATAAAGAAAGAAGGCTTAATAAGTCGGCGTTTTTTTGCCGGCTTGATGTTTTCTTCTGCCATGGGAATCCTCCTATTAGTTTAAAGATAATAAGAAAATGAAAAAAAAACAACAAAAAATGAGTTTTTGAGTTATAATATATAGTATGGAAAAGAAAATAAACGAACGAAAATCATTACTTCGGGAAGCTGAAAAAATGAACAGACAGCCTAGACCTCGCCGCCAGCATTCAGTGTTTTCTGGGATTCTTACAAAAATCATTATTATTTTGATTTTGATAATGATTATGCTTGGAGGAGGGTATTTCTTTTTTACTAAAAAGCTGCAGCCTCAGAAAGAAACCAATGTTCTGGTAGTTCAGAATCAGCTTTCGTACTGTCAGGAACTGGTTACTTTAAAATACAGATACAGTGATATTCTTTCCATAAAAAAAACGATTGCGCTTTCAAAAAGCTTCAGCATTATAAAATATACCGGAATTATCAGAATTGGAATTGAAGATATTACCTTAAGTGATATTAAGGTTTATAACGACGGAAAGAGTGTAAAAATAACGCTGCCGGAAGTTTCGGTTCTTGGAAATGATATTACCTCTCAGGAGGTTTTTGATGAATCGCACAGCATTTTTGTTCCGATTACACTTGATGATGTTTTTGTAGAAATAGAACGCTCAAAACAGGCAACTTTAGAAGAATTACTTGATGAAGGAATTATGAACGAAGCCCGCGAAAACGCAAAAAGAGTAATTCAGCAGATAATGCTTGCCGCAGGCTTTGAAGAAGTTATTGTTGTCTAAGTTGTTTTAATCTACCACAATAACCGACGCACTACGCCCGTCTAAAGTAAAGGCTTTTTCGGGATTGGTGTTGTCGAGGATTGGGGTTAGACCAATATAGTAGTTATAGTAATATTTTCCGGTTGGGAGCGGCAGATAAAGCTCGTAAAAGCCTGGAGATGTTTCTTCCAGTGTGTAAATCCATGGATCCCAGTTTGTAAATGTGCCTGCAAGATGTAAATCAAGGCCTTGTTCGCCCTTGTAAATGAAGCGGACAGAGTCATCTTTTGTTTTTTCTGTGTATTCGTAGATTGTTCCAAGATTATCAACCTTTGAAAAATACAAATTTACGCTGTCGTCATATTCTTTATTCGGATTAAGCGGATCAGTAGTCCAAAGTCCGTCCATTATCAGGCGGTATTTGATTGTCTGAATCTTGTGTTTTCGCTCGTAGCAGTAGAACATGTGTACAGGAGTTTTTTTGCCGTCTGCATCAACCTTCATGAGAATCTGGAAAGGATGGATTATCTGATAGTTTTCAAAATCAAACGCAATTCCAACGCTGCGGTGATCTACACCAGCCGTGAAAATAATATAATCTTCTGTAACAATTGGAGCACAAGGCTCATCAATTTCATGAATTAATTTGTCGAGTTCATAAGGCTGATAAACAACCTCTTTTTCTTTAGCAGTGACAGTGGCACAAAAGCAAACTGAAACCAGCGCCACCATAGCGAAAAATTTACACTTGTTCATATTGTCTCTATCGGCAGAATAAAAAAAATGTTTATAAAAAGTTATTTTGATATTGGACCAGTAAGGAAAAATCATGCCTACTCCCGTGGAAAATGTCCTGCCATTTTCCACTCCGTAGTCATGATTTTTCAACCCGGCCCATATAGGCATGACTTTTTATTTTATTCCACCAAAAGAAGGCACTCTTATATAAACAAGTGTAAATTATTCGCATTTTAACCGGAAAAGAATCAATAAGGGTAGAGGAATTGGTATAAATATTAAGATTCAATTTGAAAATATGCACGGAATGGGAACTAGCGGGCGGGTACTTCTGAGAATTTTTGGCGGATGCCATAGGTAAAATCCGAGGATTTTGCGAAGCAAACACCGCAGGATTTTTACCGGAAAAAAATTGCTCAGCCGTACCCGACCGATAGTTACCATGGGAGTGCATATTTTCCTTTTGCAGGCATATTTTGCAATAATTATTTATTTCAATATATTGTATCTTTTTCCTAAAGCGAAATGTAAAAACAACCGTTTATATAAGAAGAGTAGTATACTTGTATTTTGGTGGAATAAAGGGGTAAAATAAAAAGGTATGCCGGGCTTAAGTCAACTTAAACAATTCAACAAAGATATTCAGACTCTTGGTGATGAAATCACTTTGCGTGCACAGCGTGGTGAAAAGCCAGTTGTTGTGCCTATTCCAAAAGGAATTACTGTCGAAGATGATTCGGAAGATTTCGTTCTTGGAATGCCTGATAACCCTAAGGCAGTAGATAATTCAAATGTTGACGATGATCTTTCAGAAATTACCGGTATGACCTCTGGCGGTTCTGGCAAAAAAGATGATGCCGAAGCCGCTCCATCATTTGAAGCTCCTGATATGTCATCTCTCCTTGCTCCTGTTGATTTGGGCGGAGACTCTTCTGATGACGGAATGCCAGACCTTTCTGCCTTTGCAGACGAACCTTTAGCCGAAGAAGAACCAGAGCAGATTGAAGAAGAACCGGAAGAAATTTCTGTAGCAGATATGGGCCTTGAGGACCTTCTTGCAGGTGCAGGTTTTGACGGTACAGAAGGAACAGAACCGGAACCTGAGCCGGAACCGGAAGAAGAACCAGAGCCGGCTCCAGATGAACTTACTGTAGATTCAACTGGTCCTGAAGATGACTTTTCATTTGATTCAGCTGCTCCAGAAGAACCACTTCCATTTGATGTTACTCCTGCAGAATCAGTTCCGGATCCATTTGCTATTCCAGATATCCCTGAAACTCCTGCTTTCCCCGAAGAGCCTGTAGAAGAGGCCGCTCCTGCCGAAGCTTTGGACGAGATTGGTGAGCTTGGAGATCTTGATACTATTGAAGAAATTGGCGAAGAACCAGAAGCTGTAGAACCAGTTGAACAGGCAGAAGAACTTCCTGATTTTGATACTGCGCCTGCTGCAGACGCCGCTGCCCTTGATACAGAACTTCCTGATTTTGGCACAGAACCTGCAGATCTTGGAGCAGACTTTGACGCAGAAGTTCCAGACTTTGATGCAGCACCAGCCGACCTTGGCGCAGACCTTGGAGAAGACCTTGGCGCAGAAACTCCGGACTTTGATGCAGGAACAGACAGCTTAGAAGAAATCCCGGACCTTGACGCAGGTGGTCTTGATGAAATATCAGAAGCCCCTGAAGCTCCAGAAGCACCAGAAGATTTTGGCAGCGAGGATTTTGGAAACGAAGATTTCGGCAACGAAGACTTTGGAAATGAAGATTTTGAAACTGCCGAACCAACAGAACCTGCAGTTTCAGACTTATTCAACGCCGGCGATGTAGAGCTCCCGGATATGAATACTGCCCTTGAAGAAATCCCGGACGATGAGGGTGCCGAGGGTGGCCTGGAAAGCTTTGATGACACAGAAAATTTTGACGAAGCTGGAGCAGAAACAGAAGAAAGCTCAGAGCCTTTAGAAACATTCGATACAACAGGCATGGACGACATGGATTTTGGAATCCAGGATACAGACGCCCAGCTTAATGTAGATACAGGTACAGATGATTTTGAACTCGACAACGGAAACATCAGCATGGAAGGTTCAGACTTTGAGATTCCAGGCTTCTCTGATGTTCAGTCTGCTCCTGCAGTTCCTAAGGCTTCTAAAAAGACAAAAGGCCTTGATGAACCAGATTTCAGCGGAGCACTTCCTGGTAACGAGCTTCCTCCAAATACTTTGAGCGATGAGCAGTACAAACAGTTCCTCAAAAACTTAAACGAATATCCTTTGAATGTTCGTCTTGCCTTTGAAGACCTTATTGTTCAGGATGAATTTACAGACGACGCAGAATTTGAAATCATAGAAAAAATCCTCAAGAAAGCTCCGGCACGCCAGGTTGCTGCAACTCTTGAAAAAATGCTCGATATTTCTATTCCTGTTCCCCGCGACTTTGAACACAGAACAGCAGAAGAATACGAAGCATATAAAAAATCTCTTTCTTATCAGTTAAGAAATAAGGTTCTTCCTGGTATTCTTATGACAGCACTTTTGCTGCTTGTTTCATGGGGACTCTTTAATTTTGGTAAGAACTGCATTTATATTCCGGCAAAAGCTTCTAAACTTTACAAGCAGGGTTACGCACTCTTACAGGCCGATGAATATGTTCAGTCACAGATTAAGTTTGATGAAGCTGCAACATATCAGCTCAGAAAAAAATGGTTCTTTAATTATGCACGCGGCTACAGAGAACACAAACAGTATAAGCGCGCAGCAGATATATATGGAAAGATTTTAATCTATTTTAATCACGATAAGACTGCCGGTCTTGAATATGCCGGAATGGAACTTTACGACCTTGCAAATTATGAACGTGCAGAAGAAATAACACGCCGTGAAATTCTTGATTATCATGTAAACGATGCAGACGGAATTCTTATGCTTGGTGATGTATTCCTTGAGTGGGGTACAGAAAAAGATCCTTCAAAACTCGATCTTGCAAAAGAACAGTATATGACTCTTATTCAGCTTTATAAGGCAAATGATTTGTATAATTCACGCCTTATGCGCTATTACATAAGAAGCGACAACTTCCAGCAGGTTTTGACATACAGAAAGATGTTTGAAGAAAACAAAAAATCAAAGCTTGCTGCCGAAGACTGGACAGAGCTTGGCGGATATCTTCTTGGAAAGCTTTATGGACCAATTGCTCCTTCAGAAGAATATCTGCGCTACGAAATTGAAGGCCTCCTTAAGCTCCTTATCAAAGCAAAGGATATGGATGAAACAAATCCAATTGCCTGGTACAACCTTGGAAACTACTATGTTCAGACAAATGACAGCATAGCAAATATTGATTACTCGCTTAAAAAGGCACTTGAATGCTTTAATAAAGCTCCTCAGCTTAAAAAGCGTGATATTTACAAATACATAGACTCTTACAGACTCCTTGGTGAAAACTATCTGCTTACAAATGAATATCTTCAGGCTCAGGAACAGTTTACACAGGGTATCACACTTTATACTACAGAAAAAGAAAATGCCGGCTTTGAAGGTAACGAACAGATTGGACTTTTGTATTCAGACCTTGGAAACATAAACTACACAGTTGCCGGCGACTATGAAACAGCTGCAAAGAATTATAAGAACGCAGTTGCTCTTGGTTATGACAATTCAAAAATCCGCTACAGACTGGGCTACATAAGCTACAGAGCAAAGAATTATCTTGAAGCTCTTGGTTCATTTATGAAAGCAGGCGAGGGTATTAAAAAAGAAAGAAATCTTCTTCTTGCAATGGCAAATACCTTGAGCCTTAGAAATGATGATTATGCTGCAGAAGGTTATTACGAACAGCTTATTAATCAGCTTGATAATGAAATAGTTGATAAGGGTGGAACAGTATTCCCTCAGACAGATGATGCAGGTTACGACCTTGTTACAACATATCTTTATGCAGCAAACAACTACGGTGTAACTCTTTACAGACTTGCAAAACGAACAGGTGACAGTCAGAAAAATGCACAGGCAATCGTACAGTTCCAGCAGTCACTCAGAGCATGGGATTCTCTTACACGTGATCAGCAGACTTTAGTACGCCTTGACGGAAGCAATCTTGCTCAGGAAAACATCAAGTATATTACACATCCTGTAACTGAGTTTGAACCTGCAATTTATCTTGAAATACCAAAGAATCTTACGGAAAATGAAGGACTCTAAAACACTTCTGAAGGAGCTCTTCAGAAAATCAATACATCTATGCAGCTCTGTTGTTCCGTGGTTCTTTGCCTCTTATTACTGGCAGACAGTTTACGGACTTTTAATTATTGTTTCATTTTATTATTTATGCGAAATTGCACGACTTGAAGGACATCCTGTTCCTGTTGTGTCGCTTATTACAGAAACAGCCAGCCGCCAGCGTGATGAATGTAAGTTTGTACTTGGTCCTGTAACTCTTGTTTTTGGAATAGTTTTTGCAGCTTTAGTTCTTCCTCTTTCTTGTGCAAAAATCGGAATCTTTGCGCTTGCCTTTGGAGACGGTCTTGCAAGCCTTGCCGGAAAAATGTTTGGAAGGGTAAAAATCCCTCATACCGGTGGTAAAACTCTTGAAGGAAGCCTTACCTGTTTTGCTGCAGTTTTTTTATCTACATATATTGTTACCGGCCTTCCTATAGTCAGCCTGATTATTGCTCTTGTTGCAATGTTAATAGAAGTGCTTCCGCTTGGAGACTGGGATAATATGATAATTCCGGTAACAACTGGCGGTGTGTACTATCTGCTTACAGTATTATTCTTTTAGTCATTCCACAAATACTGTTTATGCAGTTCCTTTAAATAAAAAATATTTCCAAAAAGCAAAAGCAAAAACGAAATAATAAGTTTAAGAAGATTTGTAGAATTAAACAGGAAGAAAGTGCCGCAAATAATAAGTCCCAGTCCTATTGTAGTAAATTGAGTATAAAACTTTTGTTTATTCTGGAAAAACAGTGCAATCAAAGTTGCAATAACAACAAGAATTGAAGCAATCCTTATAACATTTCTGTAGCTGTAGTCAACCTCATAATTAAAGCAGATATTTGCCGTGTTCAGTGGAATTATGTTGGCAAAGAAAATACAGCCAATAAGCAAAAGAAATATATTTTTTTCAAGATCCTGGCGCTGTTCAACATTTCCCATTACAACTGCAAAAAGAAGGCTCAGCGGCATGAGCAATTTTGAAAACACAACACAGTTACCGCAAAATTTAAGAAAATTTGAGTAGGTATCTATCATTCCAAAAAGCGGAATCCAGATTCTTACGGAATTAGCAATCAACGAAATAAGAAACAGAAAAATATATGGGATATCGGAAGCCTGAGTTTTTTCAAATACACGGTAGAGCATAAAGCTGGTAACACATACATAAATAATCTGAAAAAACATTGATATAATAACTATTATTGGATTATAGCGGACAAGAAAAGGCCTGTTGGTGGGAATATCATTTGGAATTGAAAGTGAAAAAGAGTTGTTATAAAGGGTAAAAAGAAAAATGATTATATTGGCTGCCAGAAACACCAGAGAAAAATAAAAAAGCGAAATATTCAGTCTGTTTCTTGTTTTTATAGTCATACTAAAATATTAACGGGTTAAGAAATAATAGTAAAGACTTATTAAAAAAAACCGACAATTTAACTGAAACCATATTTTTACTTGAACTTTGGGAGGATCAGGAAAAATGAAAAAATTATTAGTTTCGGCGCTGACAGTTCTCTTTTGTTGTTCCGCTTTAAGCGCAGGCGATGTTGCTACCTTTGTAGATAAAGGTTTCTCTGCCGACGGAAAATATTATGTTTTTGGACAGTATGGCCGCACAGATAAAAAATATCAGGGTTGGGCAGAAATATATCAGGTAGATATTGAAAAGAATGACTGGGTTGACGGCGGAGTTTTCAAAATTAAACCAACTGCTGTAACTGCCGACAAAGCAGGAATTGAAGTATATGAAGCTCTTGAAGGAAAGAACTATTATTATCTTCGTGACCTCAAATGCTCAGTTGCAAATGCAGATCATGTACTTTATATTCTTGATGATGTAAATAAAGCAGGAACTGATGAAATTGTATTTACCGATTTCAACAATTCTACAGTCGATTCTCCCGATACCTTCCACATTCAGCTTGTACCAACAATTAATGGTTCAGGTAAAAATGTAAAATCATCATTCTATATCTGGCTCGAAAAACGCGATGCTAACGGAAACACAATCTATAAGACAAAAGTTGGAAGTCCGGAGGTTGTTCGTTCAGGCATAAGCGGTTATAAGATTGAACGCATTATGTGTGACCCTACAGAAAAGAACTTTATCTTTATAATAGAAAAAATCCAGGAAGATGACACCGGCATTTCAATCCGTTACATGGTTGAAGCGGCGAAGATAGAATAACCTTAAAAATGCACTTTTTTTTATAAAAAGTGCATTTTTTTTTGCAAATTTTTGTAATAAGTCAACTTTTTTTTTAATACTATATAGAGGTGAAAAAAAATGACTTATTCAAAATTAAAGGAAATGCTGATTGTTGTGGGCGAGGCTCTGCTCATAGCGGGAATCACTGTTGTGGCCGTGCTGCCTGTATCGTGTAAAATAACAGAGCAGGGTATTAAGATTGTGGGCGGAGATTATACACCACCAGTCCTTAATAACTTTCTGGTTGCAGACGAACAGACCGTGATTCTGGATTTTTCCGAAAAGGTTCAGGTTGCGGGTTTTGTTGTTGCTAAAGTAATTGATGATCAGTTTGACTCCCAGGAGCATTCTTCAACAATAGATTTGTCTCCTGCAATTGAAAGGGCTTCTGGTGTTTACGGGGCTGTTTCCGCTTCCTGTTCCTGCGAAGAAGAACGTGTGATTTTTGAACTCGAAGAACAAATGGAAACAGGCTGCGGTTACGAGCTTTATACTCAGGTCAAAGATTCTGTTGGTAATACTCTTACTATTGTAATTCCTTTTAAAGGTTTTAATTCTCATGTTCCAGAGCTAATGATTACAGAGGTTCAGACCGAAAGTGTTTCAAGCCAGAACAAAACAGAAAAAGAAGCAGGTACTTACCGTAATGAATATGTAGAACTTCTTATATTAAAAAGCGGAAATTTATCTGGGCTTGAATTGTGCAGCGGTTATGATGGTGAAGAAAAAAAATATGTGTTTCCTGCAATTGATGTTTCAGCCGGCGAAATAATAGTAGTTCATATGCGTAACAGGGGAAACGGCTGCATAAGCGAAGAAGGGGATGACTTAACACTTGCAACTTCCTCTTATACTTCACCACAGGTTCGCGATTTATGGACAAGCATTGAATCTACAACACTTGGCAATAAAACAGACATCATTATAGTAAGAAACAGTGCCAATCGCCGTCTTTTAGATGCCGTAATGTTCCGCGCCTCCACAACCGAAGCCTGGACAAAAACAATGATAGATTATTCCCTGCTGCTTGATGAAACAGAAATATATCTTTCCGGTGATATAGAAAACGCTTTTGTAGCAGACTCTTTAACCCAGACAAAAACACTACACCGCACCAACGCCGCAACCTACCAGCAGCAAATCCTTGACGGCCTGATTCTTGATTACCCGATTCCATCTTCGCCGGACTTCTGGACCATAGCCGATCCTTCTCCGGGTACTCTTTAAAATAACCGGAATATATGCTACATTACCCGTATGGTAGAATTATTAGCTCCTGCAGGTAATGTAGAATCTCTTGATGCCGCAATTGGCGAAGGTGCAGATGCAGTTTATCTTGGTCTCAAAAGTTTTAATGCACGCATGCGAACAACAAATTTTGCATGGAATCAGTTTGAAGCAGCAGTAGAAAGCCTGCACCGTCAGCACAAAAAAGTTTATGTTACTGTAAACACAGTCTGTGAAGAACGCGAAACAGAACGGCTTTACCGTTTTCTTTCATATTTAAAGGAAGTTGGTCCGGATGGCCTTATTGTTCAGGATTATGCCGTAATGCGTCTTGCACAGGAATTCTTTCCGAATATGGAGCTTCATGCTTCTACCCAGATGAATGTTGAAAGCTCTGCCGCAGTACGCCTGCTTCAGAAAAATGGAGTAAAAAGAGTTGTGCTTGCCCGCGAGCTTGGACTTGAAGAAATTAAAAAAATCAAAACCGAAACTGCTGCCGAACTTGAAGTATTTGTTCACGGAGCACTTTGTGTAAGTGAATCGGGCTTGTGTCTGTTTTCTTCATTCCTTGGCGGAAAGTCTGCAAACCGTGGTATGTGTGCTCAGGCCTGCCGTCGCTTTTATACAGCAGAAGTTCCCGGTGGAATTAAACAGGGCTATTATTTTTCGCCATGCGATTTTGAGCTTATAGATTATATTCCGGCGTTGATTGAAGCCGGCGTAGACTCTTTTAAAATTGAAGGCCGCATGAAAAGTGCTGAATATGTAGGAAGTGTAGTTGCTGCTTACCGTTATGTAATTGACCACTATAAGGAAGATAAAAAAGGAGCAATAGCAACAGGCAAGAGAATCCTTTCTTCCGACTTTGCGCGTTCAAAAACAACCTACTGGTACGGCTTTGAAAATCAGAGTGAAGGGGTTGAAAAAGCAGGTGAACTCATATTAAATCCTGACCAGGCTGGAGGAACAGGTCTTTACCTTGGAAAAATTGCTGGAACAAAACCTGCAGAAAAAGGACTTGTAGAAGCAATCCGTAATGCTGCAAATCCAGATACTCCGCCGGAGCAGCTTCGCATTCAAATGGCATATTTAAAAGGCGGAACCTACGAGCCTGATCCGGGTGACTCAATCCGCATTCACAAAAAAGATGATACAGGCCGTATGAGCCATAAAATACGCACAGTTGAATTTGACGAAAAAAGTGACCGCCGCTGGATAGATATTCCTTCCGGTTTTACAACAGGCGATGAAGTATATCTTTTGCAGTACAAGGCAAACACAAAACGCTATCCGCATGTGCTTCCAAATGATATAGGCCGTTACCGAAAGCAGCCTAAAGACGAAATGCTCCCGATTCTTGATGTAACTCCTGTTGCGCAAAAGGAACTCGATTATTTCCCTGATGGACTTTATGTACAGGTATCATCCATTTCAGATCTTTTTGCAGTTCAGGGAATGAATCCTGTACGCGTGATTCTTGAATACAACAACGAAACCTCTTATGATTTATTAAATCATAAGACTGTGCTGCCTTATTCAAAAAAGCAGCTTTATATTTCACTCGATCCGTTCTGTTCTTCATCGCAGGAAGATAAGCTTTTACAGGAACTTTCTTCACTTATGGATGACGGCTTTATAAACTTTGTTGCAAATAATCTTGCACACATTCAACTTATAAAACAGGTAAAAAAGGACAGACCGATTAATATAATTGCAGGTCCTTATCTGTATACCTTTAATCGCTGGGCAGTTTCATGGCTGGAAAATCAAGGGTTGGGCGCCTTCATAATGCCTTATGAAAATTCACGCCGCAACCTTGAAGCAACCTGGGAACAAAATGTACGCTCCCGTGTTCTTGTTCCTGTTTTTGCTTACCCGGCTTTATTCCGCATGAGGTTCAAGCTTCCGTCCGATTATGATTTTACATACTTTGAAGACAAGGAGGAAAAAGTCTTTAAAGTAAACTCAACACCAGACGGTTCGTTTGTAATGCCGGAAGAACCATTCAGCATTGTAGACAAGACAGCTTTTATAAAGCAGGCAGGCTTTAAAAAAATCCTTGTAGATTTTTCAAAGACAAAAGTTTCCCGAAGCCAGATAAAAGCCATTACAACCTCAATGGCAAAAGGTCAGCCACTCCCTGGCATTTCGCGCTTTAACTGGAAAGACGGATTTTATTCTCCTCAACAAATTGAAGAATATAAGGCCGCCAACGAGCGACGGGCACAAAATGCTCAGGGTAAAGGGAAAGGCAGGAAACGCCGCTAGAATACTGCCTCTGCTGCCTCCTTTGCAGGTTCGGTTACAGTCTCTGCAGTAGTTTCTGCTTTTACAACCTCGGGCGCTTTTTCAGCATCTCCTTTTGGTTTAGAAAACTTGTACTCAACGTGTTCTGCAATCACATACACTTTTGATTTCTTAACATTATTTTCTTCCCAACGGCTCTGCTTTAGTCGTCCAACAACCCTTACTCCCTTTCCGCGGTCGCACCACTTAAAGCAGCTTTCTGCCATTTCGCCATAAGCTTCTACATCAAAGTAAGAAACTTCCTCTTTTGTTTCTCCATCTGGTGTTTTAGTTTTTCTGTTTACAGCCAGAGGAAATTTGCAGACCTGAAAGCCTGTCTTAGGTTCAGAAAACTCCGCTTTTCTTACGACGTTTCCTTCAAGAATAATAGAATTGAGCTGGTTCATAATAACCTCTCGTTTAAATAGAATACCGCGCCCGGCCGGAGCACATGCAAGAAATAAAATTCTTACATACATAGATTAGAAAAAAAAATCGACTTGTTACAAAAATTCTAGAAAAAAAATGAAAAAAATGTTAAAAAAATGCAAAAAACTGTGTCATTAATGAAAAAAAAGTGTCATTGGTGAAAAAAAAAGTGTCATTATCGGGCTTGACCCGATAATCTCTCCTTTAAGACTTCTTCGTTCCGTTACTTACAAGCCTGAGCATATACAACTGAACATATTCAGTAAGGGCTTTTTGTTCAGTTATTTTCTGCATATTTGGAGTATGAACAAGTGCTTCTGCAAGGTTTTCAATACGCTCTTTTGTAAAGGTCTGTGCCGAAAGTGTATTGCACACACGCCTTGTATAATCACGAATCAGAGAGTTTACATCTTCTGTAAGATTGTTGTAGGCCTCTTTAGAAATCATTCTGTTCCACTGCTTTGTAAGGAAGTTCAGTTCACGGTCAACAGTTGAACCTTCCGGTACATATTCTGAAAAAAGTTCCTTTGCTTTTTCGGCAAGCGCTTCATGGCGGTTCTTTGATTTTTTAGAACCTTCTTCACTGTTTTCAAGAATATCCATTGGATCAGCAGCTTCTTCTTTTTTCTGCTGTGCTTCCTTTTTCTGTTTTTCAATTTTGCGTGAACGGAAAAGACCAATCAGCCATGAAATAATCGGGATTGTATAAATAAACGGAAGCCGTGCTTTTGCTTCGGCCATAACATCTTCCTGCCTGAGCATAAGAAGCTGACTATATGGTAAAAGATGTCCGTCTACAAAAAGCTGGAAAGCCTGAAGTGAATCATCCAGATTTTTTTCTGCAGCTAAAAGGGTTATAAAGTTTGCATTTAAAAGTGCATATAAAACAGGCGAATGCTCTTCTACAAGTTCTTCGAGCCTTTTTTCATACTTAGCTTTGTCTCCCATTTCGGGCAATTTGGTATATTCAATCATCGAATCATACCATTTGTTTACAAGAATTTCTTTTATGTGGTCATGTGCTTCGTTGCACATTCTTACAATAAGAGAAATAACCTTGTTTTTGTAAATGTAATAGCGGGTTCCAGAAGCAACCTTAAAAACAACAAGCTTTGGCAGCGTATTGTCTTCGCTTTCGGTAGAAAGACTGAGCAGTGTTTGTTTAAGATCTTCTTCAGAATACTGACCAAGCAGCTGTTTTCCATTTCTATCCTGAAACTTAATAATCTGAGGAGTAGAAAAGAAGTAAGGAGGCTGACCAAGTGCCGACTGAAGCTCCTTTAAGGCTTCTTCGCGCTTACGGTCTGTCTGGAACTTTTCTTTTAAGTATGAACTGTGAATTTCAGAAATAGAAATTGCCTGAAGAATACTTGTGTCGTCTGCAGTACGATCCTGAATTTTTTCAAAATCCTGGCGTACAAAATAACACAGCTGATTCCACATATAATACTGGTCGCCGTCTGTAACATCAACATAGCCGTTATAGTCTTTATCTACAAAAGATGAAAAGAAATTTTTTACAGATATTTCTTTTGACGGATTCGCAGATCTCATCTTTTTAAGGAAGTAATCATGATATTCTTCTTTCTTAAGAATCTTTCTGATTTTCATCTGCGAAGATTCTATCAAAAGCTTTATAGGTACACAGGCCGGTAAAACAAGAGAGGGAAGTTCCCGCTGAAAAACTACAATATAAAGATTCTGCAGTTTAGAAGGTTCCTGATCCATATTCTGAATAAAGTAATCCTGTGCCGATTTTCGCTCCAGAACATTTGTAGGAAATTTTTTAGGCAGGTCTGTTTCAATAGGATAAGGAATGCTTTCGTTTTTCAAAAGCTCCTTGTATCGTTCGGCGTATTTTACAGAAAAATAAGCAATGGAAACAATCATCTTTTTATTGCCGTTCTGTAAGACTGCTGCCAGATGCTTCTGTTCAAGCCCAGACAGTTCAGCTGTTACTGTACCTGTAGGATCCCCCAGATATTTTACAAGCTCAGCCTGTTCTTCAACATGATGCTCCGCATACTTTTTAATCCAGGTACAAAATTCCCTGAAGTCAATAAAAGGAGATTTCTGTTTTTCTGCATAAAAGCGGATAATAGAACTTAAATTTGCCGACGTTGCCATACAAACATTTTACAACATAAAAGAAAAAAATGATAGAAAAAAATAAATGGAAATTATTTTCTATCTTTTTTTTAGAATCAATGTTAAAATAATATACAAATCGATTAGTTTGGAGAAGAGTTTATGAAAACAGTCCGTAATCTCATTTTTACTATACTGTGGGGGGCGTTTTTGTGTATAGTAATGGCCTCCTGCGATAATTTTCTAACAGCCGATGAAGTTCGAGCTCAAATAGAAGAAGCAATAGAAATTGCAAATGCAAATTCTGTGACAATGTATGTTGTAGCCGACGAAGGCTCTGGTTCTGTTATCCCCGAACAGATTACAAAAAAGAAAAATCAAAGCTTTAATGTAAAATTTAATTTGCAGAAAAACTGGCAGTTTATAAATTGGGAAGTTATAGACACCACTTCTGGCGAAGTTGTCCCTGATGCCGCCCGCTTTGAAAACCCGACAAGTTTAGAAACAAAAGTAACACTTTTAAAACCAGATCCAAATTACCAGATTCATGCAAAGTGTATTTTACTTCCAGCTATAGTGTCTGTGTCACCGGCAAATTTCCAAAGTGCTTCGGCAAATTCTCCTGTTTATATAACCTTTAATATGCCAATGGAAGATCAGGCTGTATTACCTGCTGAGTCAATATTTGGTTTTGGAGATATGAATATTACAGCTTATTGCGGTAGTAAAAATATGCAAGAATATTTTGATATACCTTCGTTTGCCGATTCAACAAAAAGAGTTCTTGTCCTTACACCAAAATCAGAAGCACTTATTAATTATATTAAAAATGTAAGAAAAGTACCCTATGTTGATGTTTTAATTTCATTTGGTCAGAATATCGTTGTTCAGAAAGATCAGAAAACCCTTGCTATGTCACAGGATTCCGATAGATTTGTAACGATACGTTATACGGCAGATGATAATGATACAGAAGCCCCAAGTAAAATAGATCTTTTTGTGACAAGGCATGAAATTTCTTTACAGCAGGCAGAAACCTTTATTAATGAAACAGATAAACAGTTTAATGATTATTACGTTTTTGATTCTTATGATGAAGAAGATAACGCAAAAATGCTTCAGAATCGAACAAACGGTACTATTTATATTTATGGAAAGTATTATGATAAAGATAGTGGTGTTAGAGCTGTAACGGTAATTGAAGAATTAGTTAATGCGACTGTGCCTAGTAGTAAAGATGAGATTCAGCATGTTTATTTCTCTGGTTCTGATAATGCAGAGTTTATAAAAGATCCACAGGGTAATACTTATTTTTGTATAAAATGTAATCTTGAATCAGCTGATGGTGCAGTTTCTGTAAAGATTCATGTTTCTGATGTTGCTGGTAAGGTGTCTAACGATGAAAAATTTGTTGCTGTAAAGAAGAGTCATTTAAATTTAACTTTTGGGTTGAGTAATGGAGCTAATGGCGATGATTATTCAATGCAGCCTGAATTATTTAATAAAGAACGTTATATTTCATCATTAAAAACAATATTTGTACGTGATGTTGGTACCTACGATGACACTGCATTTACAAAAATTTATCCAGTGGTGAATGTTAATCAAGAAATTATAAAACAATATGAATTAAGATGTGAATATATAGACAAGCAGAATCAGCCACAAAATAAAAAAATGACCTATTGTGGTAATGGAATTAATCATGAATGGAATTATACCTTTGATGTAGAAAAAGTTTCGGGCTTGGAATTTAAAATAATTGCAAAAGATGAACTAGGAAATACTGCAGAACGAAGTTATAAGATTCCAGATTCAGAAAGTTTCCTTTATTTCAAAGAAGATTCGGATAATCTTTGGAAGAAAGTTCATGTTGTGTCAAAAGAACCTGATTTTGAAACAAAAATAGCATTACAATTAACCAATTACGAGGGAAATAAAACAACAGCTTTTGAAATAAATAGTAATAATATGAATATTACCTCTGGTGAAGATTATTATGGACTCATAGAAAGTTATCAGATTGTTCCTATTTTTGAGGGACTACAAGGAACGGAAAAAGAATCGATTTATTTTGTTGTGGAACCTTCTGAGTCTGAGATCTTTTTTGAAAGCGATTCGGGGCCAATTTCTGAAATTCAAATAAAAACAGATTCCAATGATAATCCAGTTGTTCATTTTGATAAGTCAGAAGAACTGTATGATAACAATCCTGCATTAAAAGTAACTGTTTATATTGCAGACGATTCATGGGACGATGATCAATATGACATTATTCTCATGAAATATAACGGTAGACAATTTCTGTTCGAAAAAGATAATCCAAGCTGTTCATTTTTAGAGAGAACAGATAAATTAATAGGAGATGGGAATTTATCTCCTGTCTGGATTTATGGATATAAGGGAGATAAAGCTACAAATGGAACTTTATGTACTATTCCTAAAATTGAATCTGAAACTGATATTGAACTTTATGACAACATAGATCCTTATGTGAATGATCCTGTTATGAAAGACTGCAGAACATTTACAATGAGTTTTACCGATTATGAATCAGGTCCTGATATCGGTATTTTCAAGGTTAAAGGAATAAACAAAGAATTTGTTGCAAATGAAGCTAATAATTTTACAGTTAACATTCCTATTACATATGCAGATTCTTACCAGAAAAAAGATAGTAATGGAAATTACTATACGCAGTATTATTATTCTGTAGAATGTCGAGTAAAAGATAAAGCCGGAAATGAAACCTATGACAGAAACTATGATATCCCTATCCCATTTGTTCCTCCTGTTGGCAAGGTCTGGAATGGTTCACCAACATGGGGAATGGCCTCATGGGCGTATGATTATGAACAAGATAATGGTGATGGTTTTAAACCATATTTTTATGTTGATAAATTTGTTTATTATGATGAGAATACAGGTGATTTAATTCCTGGAGAGTATTTCTGGGAAAACTATGCTAAAGTTTATGCAAAATATGGAGAACATCAGATTGAAGATGAAGATGATATCAACTACGGAAAATGGTATTACATGCATGAAATTGGATATAATTGGGAAAAACAAAGGAATGAAGTCGACGGGATTCCTGAAGATTCAGCAGTAAGCTTAATATCGGATTCGTTTTTAAGAATTTATTGTAAAAATGCGAATGCGTTTTCCATCCCATATTACTATTATTATCCGTCAGATCCGGACATGGTAAGTTATGATAAGGGTGATATTCTTCAGGTTAATACCAATAAATCTGTTCTTATTTCTTCATCTTTGCAAGTATTGGTTTACACAATTACAACTCAAGTACCGTATTCTGAATGCGTAAACTGGGATATAAATCGATGGGAATTTTTTAACTTAGTTCTAGGAGAAGAACTCTTGGATTTTGATGAACATCCAAGACCTTTCCTGCAATATGATATACCTTACGATGAAATTACAAATGGCAGCTGTTATGTTGTAGTGGCACGCTTTACAAGTGGTAAAGTCGAAATAAGCCCGGTATACCAAAAAGAATAAACATTGCATTTTAATCTCAAAAAGATTAAAATCAACTTATGATAACTTCAAGTAGAATGAAAGGCTTGAACCCCTATGTGCCGGGGGAGCAGCCTAAAGATAGAGTTTATATAAAGCTCAATGCAAATGAAAATCCTTATGCACCGTGTCCTGAAGTTCAGCAGGCTGTAATTGATTTTGTAAAAAGTCAGCCGCAAAAGCTGGCACTTTACCCGGATCCTGATTCAAACGAGCTTCATGCAAAAATTGCCGATATGCTCAATAAAACAGGTGGTGTGCTTTGCAGGGCTCGGGTTGAAGGCGGCGAAGTGTGCCCGGATGCACGCGACAAGATTCCATTCACTGTAACTCCAGATATGATTTATACCGGAAACGGCAGTGATGAAGTTCTTTCTTTTGTTTTCTACGCCTTTTTTGACAGCGGAAAGAAATTTGTAATGCCTCAGTTTACCTACAGTTTTTATCCGGTTTATGCAGGCTTTTATAATATCCCTATGGACCAGGTTCCTCTTAAAGAAGACTGGACTTTGGACACAGACGAAATGCTTTCCCGCGTAAAAGAAAACGGCGGCGGAATGATTTTTGCAAACCCAAATGCGCCTACAAGTCTTGCTTTGACTCGTGAACAGGTTCGCCAGATGATTCTTAAAGCAAACAAGGATGAAATTTTTATTGTAGACGAAGCTTACGTAGACTTTGGCGGCGAGTCTTGTATTCCGCTTCTTCAGGAATTTTCAAACCTTTTGATTGTCCGAACATTTTCAAAAAGTCTTTGCGGGGCAGGTATGCGTCTTGGTTATACAGTTGCTTCCCCAGAGCTTATGAAAATTATTACAACTGTAAAGAACAGCGTGAACCACTTTCCGCTTGATGCTGTAGCACAAAAAGCCGGTTGTGTAGCCTGTGAAAATCCGGCTTATTATGCAGATTGTGCAAGAAAAGTTTGCGAAGAACGCGATAAATTTTATAACTTTTTGAAGTCCCGTGGTTTTTATGTATTAGAAAGTAAAACAAACTTTCTGTTTGCAAAGCATCCTGACATTCCGGGAGAAGAGCTTTACAAACGCATAAAAGAACAGGGTATTTTAATAAGACACTTTAATACCCCAGGTATCGAACAGTTTGTACGAATTACTGTTGGAACACCGGAGCAGATGAACGCTCTTACAAAGGCATTTGAAAAAGTTTTGGAGGAAGTAAAATGAAATTATTAGTAATAAGCGACCTGCACGCACACAACGACGTGCTCGATAAAATGAATGATATATTCGCCCAGGCTGATGCAGTACTTTTTGGCGGCGACTTTGCCGAATGCTTTAAGCCCGAAACAGGCGACGCTGCTCTTGAAAAACTCTGTTCTAAGCACGATACAATTTTTGCTGTTCTTGGAAACTGCGATAACGAAGTTTTCATGCAGGATCTTGAAGAAAAAGATATTTGTGTAGAAAAAGCTTTGATTTTCCACAACGGACTTGCTTTTGCAGGTTCAGGCGGCGGTACAAAGTTTACAGGAAAAACAGAATTTGAACGCACCGAAGAAGAATGTCTTTCTGATTTTGATATTGTAAAAAATTCTGTAGATCAGAACGGCGATAAATCACTTTGGAAAAATCTTATTTTAATCAGTCATAACCCTCCGATTTGCGGACTCGTAGATTCTTTTGACGGAGAACATCACGCAGGAAGTCAGCAGTTTACAGATTTCATTCAGGAAAATCAGCCGCTTGCTGTAATCTGCGGACACATTCACGAAGGAACAGGCACTGCCAAAATAGGCGACACTGTTGTAATTAATCCGGGCAGCCTTGGCGAAAAAGAAACTTATGTATGGCTCGAGGTTGAAAAAGACAAGGACGGAACCTGGAAGGTTTCAAAAGTAGAGGAGTGTAAGCTTTAATGAAAAAACTATTCGCGCTTGCTGCAGGCTTTCTTTTATGCGGCATGCTTTTTGCACAGGAAGCTTCTCCAAAAAAATTTGGTGGTGTAACCTTTGTTTCTTTTAAGACACACCTTACTTATAAAATAGGCGAAGATACAGCAGCTTATCCTGCAACAAGAACATTAAAACCATTCGCAATCAATAAGTATGAAACCTGTTATGAACTTTGGTATCAGACAAGAATAAAGGCAGAAAAAATAGGATACTTCTTTGTGAATCCGGGACAGGGTGGTTCAAACGGAAAGCGTGGTGCTGAACCAACCGAAGAAAACAGATATCAGCCTGTAACAAATATTTCCTGGTATGAAGCAATTGTGTGGTGCAATGCCTTGAGCGAACTTAAAGGAAAAACTCCCTGTTATACCTATAATGGAATTGTATTAAAGGATTCCTCTGATACAGCAGCCTGCGACTTATGTACCTGTAACTGGAATGCAGACGGCTACAGACTTCCTACCGAAGCCGAATGGGAATATGCTGCCCGCCGAACAAAAACAGGCTTTCAGAAAGGAAATCTTGTAAGTGGTCAGACAACTACCGGTGATAATGAAGAAGCCTTCTTGTATGCCTGGACAAGCGACAACGCCGGAGCAACCCGCAATGTTGGTACAGCAGGCGTTCCTTTTGACCCTAACTCAATTTCGGAACCGGCAACAGGCAATGCAAACGGTGCAGGCCTTTACGACATGAGCGGAAACATTCTTGAATACTGCTGGGACTGGTTTGAAGATTATAATTCAAGCGACCTTTACGGCCCTTCTGTAGGCTATGAACGTGTTAGCCGCGGTGGAAGTGTTTCAGACTACACCCCGTTCTACTACGCCGGCGACCGCTACAGCTACGACCCAAACGAATGCTATAACTTCATGGGCTTTAGACTGGCCTATACAGTAGAGTAGATTGTCGTGTCAAGCCCGACAATGACAGGAATGTCATTCCCGTGCTTGACACGGGAATCTCTATTTAAGTTTTCTTTCCTGTTTCTTTAGTTTCCGTGTCTCTGCTTTAATCTTATTCCTCTGCTTACGTGAAAGTTTTCGTGCGCGTTTCCTTGCCTCTACCTTTTCCTTGTTGATATTCAAAAGCCATACGCTGAGGAATACAGAAATAACACACAATATTGTTGCCATAATAACAGGCCAGTAGCCCGGCAGAGTTTCAAAGGGCAGCTTGTAGTTCATACCAAAGAAGCTTGTTACAAAGGTAGGTGCCATCATTACAAGGTTAATAATGGCAAGCTTTTTCATAACAATGTTCAGGTTGTTTGAAGTTACAGAACTGAATGCATCCATGACTCCAAAAAGAATGTCTGTATAAGTGTCGGCCATTTCAATTGCCTGACGGTTATCTATTGCAACGCCTTCTACAAAATCAATATCTTCGTCGTCGAATTTGATGAGCTTTGTGCTTTTCATTTTCTGAAGGAGCAGGGCATTACTCTTGAGCGAAGTAGAGAAGTAAACAAGCGATTTTTCCAAACCAAGCATGAGCATGATTTCCTGATTTTCAATTTCCATGCGCATTTCATTCTGAATGCTTGTAGAACGGCGGTTGATTTCCTTAAGGTAACGAAGGAAGTTCAGGTTTGCCCGGTTCATAATTTGAACAATGAATGAAGGAAAATCGGTAAGCTTGATATTCTTTATTCTGTTGTTGCCAAAGTCTTTAAGGATTTCGCAATCTGTCCAGCAGATTGTAATGATTGTCTTGCCCTTAATGATAATGCCGACCGGTACTGCAAAATAAGGAGTTTCTGCTGCCGGGTCATAAACAGGCACTCGCACAATTGTAAGGATATATCCTTCGCCGTCTTCCATACGAGAAAGTTCATCAGGGTCAAGAATATCAAGAATATGATCCTGTTCAAGTTCATATTCTTCCTGAAGCAGATTAGTTTCATCGCGTGTAACATTGCGCGCATCTATCCAAAGAGGCTTTTTTGAGTTTATTTCTTCTTTTTTAGTTTTGAAAAACTGTCCGTCATCCTGCTGCCAGTATGTAATCATTTTAAAATTCTCCTCTCATAGCCAAAAGAATTTCAAAATGTACAGGATTATAAAAAGACTAGAAATTGAAATTCAAGAGGCTGCTATTTGTGATTAAAATACGTATGGGATAACTACTCGACCCGCCGTCCATATAACGCCTCCTGAATAAAAAAATACTTTTTGTCAAACTGATAATTTATTTTAGCTTATTTTAATCCTTCTTTCAATACATTTAAGTTTTCATTCATAATTTTTAAATACGAAGTGCTGGCGGCCTGCTTTGAGGTTACAGACTGCATGGAATCCAGTACGAGTATCTGGGCATTCTTCTTGCTGCTGTTCTGGATTATGGTTCTGCACAATTTATCATCACCGGATTCAATTTTGAAGATGTAGTTGGAATCAAGTTCATCCATTTTGTTGGCAAGGAATATTACGGTTTTGAAGCTTGCTTCTGTTTCTGCGGAGCAGCCAACAAATGCAGCGTAATAATTCAAGTCATAGTCTTCAACAAGATATCTGAACGGAAATCGGTCTCCAAAAATCAGTGTGTCTTTTGATGATGCTTTTACTACAGAAGAGTAGGCTGAATCTAATTCATCAAGTTGTGCGGTATAATTTAAAAGATTTTTCTTGTAGCTTGCGGCATTTGCACTGTCTTTCTGGCAGAGGGCGTCTGTAATGGCTTTACAAATCACTTTGGCATTTTTTAACGAGAGCCATACATGTTCATCATATTCAGCTTCTTCTTCCTCTTCTTCTTCTTCTTCGGCTTCCATACCTTCTACAATTTCTTCTTCCTTTACGCTGTCGCCAAGAATTTCCATCAGGTTCAGGACAATCATATCCTTGTTTTTTTTGTTTTTAAGGGCATCTGTAACCCAACCGTCACTTTCACCACCAACATAAATGAAAATATCAGCAGTAGAAATTTTTGCTACATCCTGAATAGTTGGCTGATAGCTGTGAAGATCAACACCGTTTCCTAAAAGAAGAGTTAAATCTGCATTTGAAGAATTGTCTCCAAGCAGCTCGCGTACCCAGTCGTATTCAGGGAAAATTGTTGTAACAATGCTTATTTTTGCAGAGGCTTTTTTGTCTGATTTTTTTGCCTTTGCAAACAAGGTTGAATTAACTGCGGCAAGCATCAATATAAGAGCTGCCACTCCCAAAGCCGATTTTATGATTTTTGAAATATTTTTCATTTTGCTTCCTTCTGATTTTTATTTTTGCAGTTTGAACAGGTTCCATATAAAACTGTGCGGTATGGATTAAGCGAAAATCCGTGTTCATTTTTTAGATGATTTGTAAGTCCTTCCAAGTCATCACATTCAAGATGAAAAAGATTTCCGCATTCTTCGCACTTAAGATGAAAGTGAGGAATTTCTGCACTACAGTCTTCGCCCGAATATTCAAAGCAAGCAGCCGAATGTTCATCAATAAAATATTTCTGAAGTGTTCCGTCTGCCACAAGCTTTTCCAGCTGCCGGTAGATAGTTGCAATACCAATCTGAATATTCTTGCTTACAAAATGCTCCCGCACTTCTTCAGCCGTAAAATGCTTTCCTTTCATTTCCTTCAAATAAGAAAAAAGAAAATCCTGCTGTTTAGTTTTATAACCACTTTTCTGCATATGTATATCCTTTTGCGCAATTTGATAACGGTTATCAAATTAATGAAAATCAGAAAAAATGTCAATATGATAATGGTTATCAAATTAAATAAATGTAAAAAAATTTGAAATAGGTATTAAAAAAAATCTGGCTGCGGAGGGGAAAATGGCTGACGGGTACTTCTGAGAATTTTTGGCGGATGCCAAAGGAAAAATCCGAGGATTTTGCGAAGCAAATACCGCAGGATTTTTACCAGAAAAAAATTGCTCAGCCCGTACCCGACAGACATTTTCCCCGGGAGCAGACAGATTTTTTTTCACACCAATGATTTTTTTTATTATATTTACATATATGACCGTTTTACCAATTTATGAATTACCATTTCACATTGTTTTTCTCATTTTCATAATCTTCAGCATGGTCGGCTGGATCAGTGAAGTTTTATATGTCGGCATTTTCTTTGAACATAAATTCGTAAACCGTGGCTTTCTTCATGGTCCTCTTTGTCCTATCTATGGCTTTGGTGGACTTTCAATTCTCCTTTTACCTCAGCAGCTTTATTCAACCTGGTGGCCTTTGTTTTGTGCCAGTATGCTTTTTGGAACAATCGTAGAATATCTTGCAAGCTGGATTCTGGAAAAGCTTTTCCATACACGCTGGTGGGATTATTCGCGCTATAAGTTTAATATCCGTGGTCGTGTATGCCTTCTTAATTCAGTTTTATTCGGCGTGCTTGGAGTTGTAATCATCCATTTTATTCAGCCGCTTGTAATGAAGTATCTTTCGCTTTTCCCTGATTTTGTGCTCAGAATAAGCTCAGATGTTATTGCCGTGGCGCTTACAGTAGACCTTCTTATTACAGTTCGTCGCCTTGTTGATTTTTCTATTACTATGGAAAAAGTACGCGCCCTTTATGAAAAACAGGGTGCAGAATTCCTTGAAAAAATTGAACAGTTTAAACCAAAACTCAAGAATATCGAAAGCTTTATGCATCGATTCCCAACTCTTAAAAGCATCAATTACAGGGAAGAACTTGAACTTCTTAAGCAGCGTCTAAAAGAAAAGAAAGAACAGATGCTTAAAAAAATCAAAAAATCCTAGAAATTTTTTGAAAATTCACAAAAAAAATCCAATATTTTATATTTTTTTCCTCGAATTTTTGTAATAAGTCCTCTTTTTTTTTAATACTAAGTATATCAAAAATTAAAAATCAGGAGGCTTAAGTTGAAGACGCTTTGGCGTGCCTTGTGCTGTGTGCTTTTTCTGGGTGATGTATTCTGTTCGTCGGTTTTTGCGGTGGGGAATGGAACTTCTAAAGATGGGGTGTATAGCTGGGATTTTTCGGATTGTTCGATTCGTGACATTCTGTATGTTGTTTCGCTTGATACCGGGATTTCGATTGTGAGTGATGATACTGTGAGCGGTAAAGCTGACTTTCGTTTTACGGGCAAGGATTTTGAAACGGCGTTTGATTCTTTTTTGATGGCTGCAAGACTGTATGTTAAGAAAGAGGATGAATTGTGGACAGTCAGCAGGTTCAGGATTTTAGAGCAGAACGGCTTGTATGATCTTGATGCTTGTGATTTGTGCGCAGAGCAGATTGTTGAAAAGCTGTCGTTGTTTTTGGGAATGGCGCTTACTTATGAAGTGCTGCCTTCGGGAACGATGAATGTGCATTTTAAAGGATTGGATGAATTTGGATTAGTTCAAAGTTTGTGTTTGAGATTGAACGGCTTTGTGCTTGAAAAGACAGATGCAGGATATCATTTTGCTAAGAGGACTGCCGGTGCGGGAATCGTGAATTCTGGAAATGTGAGTGCGAATGTAAATGTGCATTCTGATGAGGAAGGAAGGGTTTTTGTTGATGTGCGGGATTCAAGGGCTATTGATGTGTTAGAGGCTTTGTTTGAGTTGGACGATGGAAATGGTTTTTGTGTGCTTGCCGGTTCGGACGTTAAGATTACTAGAAGTTGTTTTGTTGGAAAGAATTTCGAAGATGCGTTGGAAAAGGTTTGTTCGCAGTGTGGACTTGGTATTGTTCGGACAGATGGAGTTGTTTATGTTGTTGCAGATGTTGGTGCAAGGGATAAGCTTGTAGCAGGGAATTTGAACTGGTATAAGATTACGCTTGAGCATGTGAAGGCATTGGAGTTTGTGTCGATTTTGAAGAAGAGATTCGGGAATTTTGAGAGTGTTGTTCTGCCTGATGAGATGTCGGTTCTTGTTTGTGTTGACGAGTTTTGCTTTGAAGAGATTTGTCTTTTGAAGGAAGAAGTTGATTTAAAGAAGAATACTTATCTTGTTGAGTTGAAGTACATTCGTCCTGAAGATTTGCTTAAGTATCTGCCGCCTGGGATTGATAAGGGGTGCTTGTTTTTTGCGGATGATAATTCTTGTGTTTATTTTATGGGTACAGAAACTGAGTATTTGATTCTGTTAGAGCAGGTGAAAATTTGCGATAGGCCCGTGCTTCGGGTGAGCTATGATTTGTTGATTTTGCAATATGAAGAAGGAATGGAGAATTCATGGAGTCCTAATTTTTCTGCCGGGAAAATGAAGATCGGCGATAAGAACGATTTTGGCATTAAACTTGGGAACGTGTTGAATCTGAACTTGAATGTAATCAGTGCTTTTGGATTGGATTTTGCGGCTCAACTGCAGGCTTCGATTGAAGAGAATAAAACTTCGGTTTTTGCTGATACAACCCTTCATGGCGTTGCGGGAAAACAGATTAATTTTCAAAACACTAATACTTACAGGTATAGGGACAACAACCTTGATCCCGATACAGGTAAGCCTGTCTATTCTGGTGTGACAAAAGAGATTGTTTCTGGCTTGAAGCTTGATGTTGTTGGTTTTGTAAGTGGAGACGGAATGATTACAAGTACTGTAACAGCTTCTGTTACCCGACAGGGAATCGACACATCTTCTTCAACCGGGAATCCTCCGCCTACAAGTGAAAAGGTTGTTACAACAGAAGTATGTGGAAAAAGCGGGGAGCCTATTATCATAAGCGGGTTAGTGCAAAACACAAATTCCCAAAGCGAAAGTGGAGTCCCGTTTCTTTCAAAAATTCCTTTTTTGGGAAAATTTTTTACAACAACAGAAACAATCGTCGAAAAAAGTCAGATGGTAATTTATCTTGTACCTCATATTGAGGAATACAATTCATCATATATAAAAAATCAGGATTCAGAGCTGCAGAAACAGCTTCTGGAACAGGAGCATCAAACTTTGCTCGTCGAACGATGCACAAAACTATATGAAAAAATCACAGGGGAGGAAGCAGGTGAAAAATTATGAGTTCAGGCTTACACCGGCATATTGTCTTTATAACGGCATAGCAGTAAAAAATCAGAAAGGTTCAGAAATTTGTTTTGCTCTGGAAAATCAGGAAAACGAGCTTTTAAAACAAAGAATTACAAAAGCTTTTTCGCATTATCTTGAATATGTAAAAGGCCAGAAGGATTGTCCGGGCGCTTTTAAAAATCCTCCTGTAATCAGTTTTGAAAAAGTAAGCCGGAGCGAGCTAAGAAAATATGTATCGCGTTTATATCTGACGGGAACAGCGCAGGAAAATCTTGTATTAAATAATCAGTCGGTACAAGAAGAAAATGCTGCTGCAGTTCTTCTTTTAGACACTCTTATTTCAGATGCAAGAAATAGAGGCGCAACAGATATCCATATAGAAAATAATTGCATAAGATTCAGGGTGTATGGCAAGCTTGAATTAATTTCAAAATTGTCTGAAGAAAAAACGCAGGAGCTTGTTCAAAGAATAAAGTTTCTTGCGGGAATGAATGTGCTCGAAAAACGCAGAAGTCAGGACGGGCATTTTGTATACGGAAAGGAAAAACCTGTTTTCATAAGGGTTTCTACAGTAGGTATTCTTGGAAGTAATCAGAATTCGCAGGAGGAATCTGTTGTAATAAGACTTTTAGATACTAACAGGCTTCCATTAAATCTGTTGCAGCTTGGTTTTACTGTAAAGCAGCTTTCAAAAATCCAGGAGCTTTGCCAGTACCCCAATGGCCTTGTAATAATCTGCGGGCCTACAGGAGCCGGAAAATCTACAACAGCGGCTTCAATCTTAACCGATATTCAGCAGCTGAAAAATAACTCGGTTAAAATTATAAGTCTTGAAGATCCTCCTGAATATCTTATTCCCGGAGTAACTCAGATTCAGATTGATGAAAAAACAAGTAATTCTTTTTCGCATGCTCTTATGCATATATTCCGTCAGGATCCGGATATTCTTATGATTGGAGAGATTCGGGATGAAAACAGTGCAGCTGTTGCTGTAAGGGCTGCGCTGACCGGCCATCTTGTTTTTGCAACGCTCCATACATCTACTGCTGCAGGTGCTGTGCTTCGGTTGGAAAATCTGGGCATTCCACGGAATCTGATTGTTTCTGTGCTTAAAGGTGTAATTGCGCAGGAGCTGAATAACTTTCATGGAAATGTGAATCTTGTTGCGGATGTTTGTGTTCCTTTGAAAAAAATCGAAACACCGGAAGCACTTAAGCTTTCTGAAAATGAACTTGATGAGCTTTTTGAACATACAACAAATTATATAAGCGTATTAAATAAATCACTTTCGGTATTAAAACAAAAGCATTCTGTAAATACCGAATTACCTCAAAAACCGGCGGCTAGAAAAACAAAACCAATAAGACTGCCGCTTATAACTCCGCGTAAATCAAAGCGTTCAAAGGAGAATGCCGGCTGATGAATCGTTTGCAAAACAGAAGAAACAAAAAAAGATTTACAGAATTGCTCGAAGAATTTGTGTGCAGGAAAAACTGCGATTTACAGAATGCCCTGAACCTTATTTCAAAAACGGGCTGCCGTAAATATAAACCGGTAACTCTTGCTGCCCGAAACCTTTATGATTCTTTGCGGCACGGAAACACTTTTTCTTCTGCATTAAAAAATTGTTCTGTTATAGAGTTTGATGTTCTTTATGTTTCATTTATAAGCTTTGCAGAACGCTGCGGTTCATTAGAACAGACATTGATTTTTCTTAAAGACAAATGCCTTCGCGAAGAAGAAAACAATACAAAAATTATCGAAGCTTGTGTGTATCCGGCATTTGTAATTATTGCTTCTGTTGCAGCGGGTATTCTGTTTTTTGTGTATTCAAAATCGTTTTCTGACGAAATATATGATTCAATTCTTTTTTCATTTTGTTTTCTGATTTTATTTTGCATTACAGCTTTTGTGATTCTTAAAAAACTCCTTGGAACAAATAAATTATATGAAGCCTTTCTTGCAGCAGGGTTTCTTATTAAAGGTGGTGAAAGTCTTGCCAATGCAGTAAAAGATGCAGTAAACATTCTTGGCTACGAAACAAGGGAAGGGCAGCTTTTTGCACAGGCAGGAAAAAAACTGTCTTATGGGGTGAGTCTGAAAACTGCTTTTGAACTTGATTCTTGGAATAAAAGTTTGCAATCCGAACTGGAAGATGCATTTTTTTACGCAGAAAATACAGGAGGTGAAAATGATGTGTTTGAAAAAATTGCCATATGGCTGAATGAACAGGACAAAAAAAGGCGAGCAGTGTGCTTTAAACTTTTAGAGCCATTTTTTATTTTTGGAACAGGAATATTCCTGCTTATATTTCTTATGAATATTGTGCTTCCGGTTTTTAATCAGGGCACAATGATTTTGTAATCAGTTTTTATTTTTTTGGGAGGAAAAATGTCAACAAAGGAGAAAAACTATGCAAAAAAGAAGAAAGCTGGAAAAAGTTACCCGGCCTTTACTTTTGTGGAAACCCTTGCAGTTCTGGCAATCACAGCGGTTCTTACGGCAGGGTGTACAGTATCGGTTGCCAGGCTTATTGCAAGTGCAAAAAAAACATCGGCAAGAAATCAGATTGAACAATACTCAGCTGCATTACAAACCTATTTCCTTGACTGCGGCCGATTCCCAACAACAGAGCAGGGACTTGCCGCCTTATGGGAAAAACCAGTTTTATATCCGGTACCGGAAGACTGGAACGGACCATACCTTGAGCGTAGACCAGCCAAAGATCCTTGGGGAACCGATTTTGAGTATCTCAGCGCTGAAAGCTCCCTTATGCCGTCAGAGGTTCCTGCGAATTTGCCCTATGTACTCATTTGCTACGGCGCAGATAAAGAAAAAGGAGGAAGCGCAAATGGAAGAGATATCGTCTCGTGGGAATAAAGTTCCTTTCTCTATGACAGCGCTTCTGGTACTTGCAATTCTTTCTGCAGCAGGAAGCTACAGATTAAAAAAGACAGCACAAATCAATCGATGGGAAAAAGAACTGGCTACGTATTCAATTGTGCTGGAAAAAGAAAATCAGCTTGTAAAAAGTAAGCTTTCGCAGGATAAAAAATGAAACTTTATTCAGTTACGCTTGCGGCTTTTTTTATGTGTTTATTTTTTTCAATTATACGAAGCTCGGTATTTTACACGCAAAAGCTGGATCAAAAAGCACAGGAGGTTTTCCTTTGCTGTACTGCAAAAAAGTTTATTGCGCAAAGTTTTAAAAAGACCTGCACAGGTAAAGGCTTTAAAAACCTGGACCAATGGCAGCTTGTGTGTAATGAACTTTTTATGCTCGATTCTATAACTTACGTAGTTAGCCCAGAACCCGAAAAATTATTTTATGCAAAATGGAACGGTTCAGGCATTTTTTCCAGGTGTAGTGGTGAAGTTTATTTTATTAATAAAAACAACGAGGCTTTGTAATGAAAAAAAATACAATTAATTGCCCGCAGAAAGATTATGATTTTTATACAATTCCATTTCCTGTAAAAGCGTTGTTTGGACCTCGGAGGGAACATTATATTTTTTCTGAACTCGAAAAACTTCATCCTTGTTTTTCAAATGACTGCAGTTATGATACACATTTTAGAATTGAAAAATCAGGATTAAAAGCTGATGTTGTAGTAATGCAAAAATACAAGGTTGCAGAATACAAGGCTAACAAAACAAATCTTGTTTTTAAAGAAAGTGCCCGGCATCATTTTTTTGCTCAGAGAAAAAGAAAGGCGGTGTATATGTTTTTGGCAGCTGCCGTTTTACTGGTTATTGTTTTAGTGTATACAATCAATTTATTTTCTGCCGCCAGACAGCCTGATTTAACTGAAAGCCAGCTTACCCAAACTTACACAGAGCCCGAACCTTCGTTGCAGCAAAAAGAACTTTTGATTTTACATTTACTAAATGAAGTTTCAAACAACCGAGGAACTGTCTCTGATTTTTCCTGGCATTTCGACGGATATAACGAAACAGCTACGATGCTTGTAAAAGGCCTGTTCCCCGAGCAGTTTATTAGACTTGATTCTGCAATAAAGCTTTCATCAATGACGTTTGAAGCATCTGTCCCGGTAATACCAGTTAGTTTTAATGAGCACTATGTTGTGCAAGCTCCAGGTGAGTCGTCCTTATGTGAAACAAAACGAAACGCGCTTCGTAAAGTGATTGTTGAAAATAATCTTGGATTAATAGAAGAAACTGTGCAGCCTTTTGGAATTAAATTTATAGCTCAAAATAATCAGTTATTGGAAACAGCAAATCTTTTAAGCTTTCTTGAGCAGAACAATATGCCTGTTTCTGATTTAAAAATCAACTCATCGCAAAATCAAATCAAAATAGAAATTGTTTTTTCGAGCGTAAATCTTGCCGGCTTAAGCGGATTTTATGAAGGCATAAAGAATAATATAAAACTATTTTTTACAGAACAGGAAAACACAATGCCACAAGAAATGTTTTCTCAAATCGAACCGCTCCAAACCGCCCAACCCCAGCAAAAACTTTTCAAAATCGGACAGATTATAAAACCCGACGGCTATGTGATTACCTGGTATAAAGACGAAAATGGAAAAATTATAAAGAGGTGAATTATGAAAAATAAAAAGTGTGGAAAAAGATTTTTGCGTGTCTTGTCTGCAGCAGCAATTCTGTTGTGTTTCTTCAGTTGTAAAACAGCTCCCAAAAAAATCGAAGCAGCAAGCGTCACCTTTTTTATCGTAGATGAAAATGATCGTGCTGTTCCAGATTTTGAAATATGCCTTTGGTGCAATGAAAAAGGGGAGTGCGTAAAAAAGCAATCCGGCCTTACAAATGAAACGGGTTTCTGTACTTTCTATAATCTTTCAGCTACAGATTATTTTGTTTCGGGTGAAAAAACAGGTTTTACAACAATAGACATGTCGGAGCTAAATATTCAAAAAACTTCTGAACTGATTTGTTTTAGAGTTCTTGATGCCGATTTTGTTTTAGATCAGATAGAACAGTTTTGCGCGGAAGGACAGTACCAGAAGGCACTGGAATGGCTGCAGGCTTTGTGTACTCAACAGAACTCTGATTTTCAAAATAGTGTAGAGCTGTTGAGTAGCGGCCTGCAGCAGCGGATTAATCTTAGTCGTCAAGACAAGAATCAAGATCTTTACAAATCTGATCCTTATCAAGATGGCGTCCAATAATAACCATTTTAATCATGCGGTCGCCGACTTTTTCGTCCCAGTCTTTTTTCATTTCCGGTTCTTCGGCAAGCACGCGTTTTTGTTCTGCCGGTGGACAGGAAGCAAGCCAGTTTCCTGAATAGCCTGCCTGAATCTGTCGTCCAGAAGTTTCAAGAACATATGCCATATCGTCTTCATCGCTGAACCATACAACACCCTTTGAACGGATAATATTGCGTGGCCAGTTGTTTGCAAACTTGTCTAAGCGCTCACGGTTGAACGGACGGCGGCGGTAATAAACAAACGAACCAATTCCATATTCATCTTCGCTTTCGCCTTCGTGCTTGTGTTCATGGTGATGGTGTTCGTGGTCATGGTCGTGGTCGTGATGCTCATGCTCGTCGTGATCATCATCGTCGTCATCATCATGCTCATCATGTTCTTCCAAAGCCTTTACCCAGCCTGCACTTGCATAAACAGTTTCAAAATCAAAGCGGTCTGTTCCAATAATTTCATCAATTGGAACCTCGCAGCGAGTTGTTTCAAAAACCTTAACAGTAGGCTGAATCTTATTAATAACAGCGCGAACCATTTTCATCTGCTCGTCTGTAACAAGGTCGCGTTTATTTACAATCAAAGTAGAACAGAATTCAATCTGCTGAATCAAAAGCGATTCAATATCTTCTTCGTCAATTCCTTCCTTGAGCAGAGCCTTTCCTTCGTCAAACTCTTCTACAAGGCGGCTGGCATCTACAACGCCAACAACATTATCAAGCTTACCGATTTCTATTGTTTCAATTGCCTGTGCAATAGGCATTGGTTCACAAACCCCGCTGGCCTCAATCAAAATATAATCAAACTTGCCGCTCTTCATAAGGCTTTCAATCTGATTAACCATATCGGTTTTGAGCGTACAACAGATACAGCCGTTTGTAAGAGGAACAAGACTGCTTGAATCTTCAATCTTTGCTTCCTTAGAAATGAGGCGCTCATCAACATTCACCTCACCAATATCATTTACGATTACTGCAACCTTATAACCTTTCTGATTAGTAAGAACACGGTTCAAAAGGGTAGTCTTGCCGGCTCCCAGATATCCACAAAGTAATGTAATAGGAATTTTTTTTGACATCTATTTACTCCTTCCGTCATTGCGAGCGCAGCAAAGCAATCTAATATATGGATTGCCACGCTACGCTCGCAATGACGAATTATCTTATTAAATATAATAAAAATTCCCGCTAAAGTACACAAAATCTGAACTATTTTCTTTTTTTTTCGTAAAAATGGGTGTATAATCTACTGTGTATATGAATAAATAGTCATGTGACAATATATTTACATTGTTCTGATACGGAGTGAAAAATGATCGAGTGCAACTTTCTCTGTTGCGCGAGAGCATTTTACACGGGAGTATCAGAACCACATAAATTCATTTTACAATTCATATACACAGGAGATCCCTATGGCAATGAGACTTGTTACCCGTTCTGATTTTGACGGCTTGGTATGTGGCGCACTTTTGCTTGAAGCTGGTGTAATCGATACCTGGAAATTTGCACATCCAAAAGACCTTCAGGATGGACTTGTAGAAATAAATGAAAATGACTGTCTGGCAAATGTTCCTTTTGTACCGGGCTGCGGACTTTGGTTTGACCATCACTCTTCGGAGTTTGAACGTCAGGAACTTGAAGGAAAGTACAAGGGCGAAAGCCGCATCACACCATCCTGCGCCCGCATTATTTATGAATACTATGGCGGAAAAGAAAAGTTCCCTAATTTTGATGATATCATGACTGCTGTAGATAAGGTAGACTCCGGCAACCTTACAATAGACGAAATTCAAAACCCACAGGGCTGGATCCTCGTAGGCTTCCTTATGGACCCACGAACAGGTCTTGGCCGCTGGCGTGAATTTACAGTTCCAAACTATGCTCTTATGGAAAAGCTCATGGTTGCCTGCCGCGATAAGTCAACAGAAGAAATTCTTGCCATGCCGGATGTTCAGGAACGCATTGCCGTATACAACGAACAGACAGAAAAGTTCAAGGAAATGGTAAAGGCCCACACCCGCACAGAAGGAAACCTTATTATTTCAGACCTTCGCGGAGTAGACCCAATCTATACTGGTAACCGTTTTATGATTTACAGCATGTACCCAGAACAGAATATTTCTGCATGGATTGTTAGTGGTCGTGGCGGACAGGGTTGTTCTGCTGCCTGCGGTTACAGCATCCTTAATAGAACAAGCAAAGTAAATGTTGGAAGCCTTATGCTTAAGTATGGTGGTGGTGGTCATGAAAAGGTAGGTACCTGTCAGTTCACAAACGAGAACATGGATACCGATCTTCCAAAAATGCTTAAGGAGCTCTCTGAACTCGCTAATGCGTAAAAGAATAGGCGTAATCACAGCTTGTCCCGAAAACGATTATCAGCATCGCGTCATGTCTGGTATTCTTGCTCAGGCTAACATATATAATTATGATATCTTTGTTTTTTCTCCCTTAGCACACGTTACTTCAAATTCAAAAGAACACGTGCAGGGTGAACTCAATATTTTCAATCTTGTAAATTTTGAACTTCTCGATGCCATCATAATTATGCCTATTGCTCTTACAGAAAATAATGACACAACAATTGTCGAAGCCCTGCTCAAACAGTTTGAAGAAAAATGCAGGATTCCTGTTGTTTCAATAGACATTCCTTTTGGCGATTATCCCGTAATCCGCACAGATGAAAAAACTCCGTTTAAACAGATTACCGATCACCTGATTGATGTTCACGGCTGTAAAAATATTTCTGTCTTGAATGGTCCTGTCGGCTATGACGGTTCAAGCATCCGTTTGTCTGGTGTTGAAGAATCAATGCAGAATCACGGATTAAACCTTAATAAAAACCAGGTGTACGACGGAGACTTCTGGTACACGAGCGGAGAAACGCTTGGCGAAAAATATGTAAGCAAAAAACTTCCTTTGCCGGATGCAGTTATCTGCGCTTCTGATTACATGGCCATTGGTCTTACAGATACACTCATACGAGGCGGAATAAAAGTTCCACAGGATGTAATCATCACAGGCTTTGATGCAGTTGCCGAAGCAAGCATGAACAATCCGTCTATTACAACTTACAAACCGTTCCTTGCCGACACAGCCGCAAAAGCAGTGACTTATCTGCACAAGCTCATCTCTCCAAAAGAAAAAGAAAAATCTGTAGAGTTTTCTTCAAAGGCATATTTGTGTGTAGGTGCAACCTGCGGCTGTCCTGAAGATGAAGAATATACACACGCAAGAATCCAGCAGAATCAATATATGCTCCAGCAGAATTTCAATGATAAAAAATTCTGGAATGGAATAAGCATAGGCACTCTTTACGAAAGTTACACAAATGAAATTCTTACAGGCACTTCTTCGACAATAGATTGTCTTTATAAAATCTATGAATCAAAATATCTTATTCAGCCGTATGAATATCTTTATCTTTGTTTGAACCAGCACTGGGCCAATTCCGATTGCGATTTTGAACATGGTTATTCAGAAAAAATGAACATGTGTATTTATGCCGACAAACAGAAAAAACTTGAAGGCGCCGAAAAGCATGTTTTTTATGGCCGCGATAATGAAAAACTTTTCCCTGTGAGCCAGCTGCTTCCAGATTACGCCTTAAAAGAAAATCCATCTGTTCCGCAGGTTTATTATTTCTTCCCTGTTCATTTTGGAACAATAAGTCTTGGTTACATGATTGTCCAGAATAATCTTACAGAAGAATACATGCCTGGCCTTGTACTTAGAAATTATGTGCGAATGATAAACAATGCCCTTGAAATGTCGCGCACAAGAAATAAAATCATTTCGCTTTCTGAACACGACATGATGACAAATCTTTATAACCGCCGTGGGCTTGATCACGCAGTACATGTAATGAATTCGCGCGCAAAGAAAGGGGACAAGTGGCTTGCAATAGTTGCCGACATGGATGGACTTAAATTCCTTAATGATAACTTTGGTCACGCCAAGGGTGATGAAGGCTTGAACTTTATTGCAGATACAATGCGTAAGATTTCTGCCGGTGACGAAGCCTGTGTCCGTAACGGTGGTGATGAATTTGCAATTGTAGGTCTTGGCCGCTATTCCGACAAAGAAATTAAAGAAAGAATCCGCCGTTTTAATGACCTCATAACCGAATATAATAAAAACAGCCCGGTTCCTTTCAACGCCAGCATAGGCTACTGCATAAAACCATGGGGCACTCCAACCGCTTTCGAAAAAGCCCTTGAACAAGCCGACGTCAACATGTACCTGGATAAGCGCCAAAAGAAAAATCGCCGTTAACGTCATTGCGAGCGTAGCGTGGCAATCCAGATTTTTACCTACAAGTATTGTAGGAAATATCAATTTATGCTACTATCATCTTCAATTAATTCTTTTTAGAGGTGATTTTATGAAACGCATTATTACAGTGCAAGATATTTCATGTGTTGGCAAATGTTCCCTTACCGTTGCTCTTCCAATTATTTCTGCCATGGGTGTAGAAGCCTGTGTTCTTCCAACTGCAGTTCTTTCGACACATACAGCATTCAAAGGCTTTACATTCCGCGATCTTACTTCAGACATCCAGCCAATCTGTGACCACTGGAAAAACGAAAAAATCCATTTTGACGCAATTTATACAGGCTACCTTGGTTCGTTTGAACAGCTTGACCTTATGCACAAACTCATTGCAGACTTTGGTGGTGGCGATACTCTTGCAATCGTAGACCCATGTATGGCCGACAACGGAAAACTCTATCCGGGCTTTACACAGGAATTTGCTTTTGCTATGGCTAAGCTTTGCGGCAAGGCCGATGTAATTGTTCCAAACCTTACAGAAGCAAGCTTTATGCTGGGCATTCCTTATAAAGAGTCCGGTTATGATGAAGCTTATGTAAAAGATATCCTTAAGCAGCTTGCTGCCCTTGGTGCAAAAAAGATTGTACTCAAAGGAATTGAATTTGCAAACGATCAGCCAGACCTTACTGGTGTTGCAGACAAAATCGGTATTGCTTCTTACGATGCCGCTACAGACACCTTCGACTGGTACTTCCACAAAAAAATGCCTCAGAGCTTCCACGGAACTGGTGATATTTTTGCAAGCGTATTGACCGGTGCCCTTATGCGCGGCCTTTCTTTGCAAAAGTCATATTCACTTGCAGGCGATTTTGTAGTAGAATCAATAAAGGAAACTTTAAGCCACGAAGACTACAACTGGTACGGCGTAGACTTCGAAGCTGCGTTCCCATATCTTATAAAACGACTGTAGGATATCTATGAAAAAAATAACAATTCTTGATTCAACCCTCCGCGATGGTGCGCAGGGAGAGGGCATAAGCTTTTCGGTAAAAGACAAAATCCATATCTGCCAGGCTCTTGATGAATTAGGAATTCAGTATATCGAAGCCGGCAATCCCGGAAGCAATCCAAAAGACATGGAGTTCTTCCAGGAAATAAAAAAGGTTTCTCTTAAAAATGCAAAGGTCTGTGCCTTTGGTGCAACCCGCCGTAAGGATACAACCTGCGCACAGGATTCACAAATCCAGAGCCTTATAAATGCCGGTACCGATACAGTTGTAATTTTCGGTAAATCCTGGGATTTTCAGGTAAAAGAAATAATCAAAACAACCCTATCAGAAAACCTGGCCATGATAAAAGAAACCTGTGCCTACCTCAAGAAAAAGGGACGCACAGTTTTCTACGATGCAGAACACTTTTTTACAGCCTATGCAGAAAATAAAGAATACGCAATGAAAACGCTTGAGTCAGCAGTAGAGGGTGGGGCACAGGTAATCTGTCTTTGCGAAACAAAAGGCGGCTTTATGATTGACGAATGCCGCGCAGCAGTTGCAGAGGTTGTTAAGACCTTCGGAAAAAAAGTTCAGATTGGTATTCATACTCATAATGATTGCGGCCTTGCTGTAGCAAATTCGCTTGTAGCAGTTACAGAAGGAGCCACTCATGTACAGGGAGTTCTTCTTGGCTTTGGCGAACGCACCGGAAATGCAAATCTTTCTACTATAATACCGGACCTTCAGCTCAAGATGGGTTACGAATGTATTCCTGCTGCAAATATGAAAAAGCTTACCGGCATCTGTAATCAGATTGCAGAAATCACAAATATCAGCATGAACCAGCAGTCTCCTTATGTAGGAAAATCTGCCTTTGCCCACAAGGCCGGCATGCACATAGATGCAGTCTTAAAAAATCCTTTTGCCTATGAGCACATAGAACCAGAAACTGTAGGAAACAACCGCGTATTCTTAATGAGCGAAGTTGCAGGCCGTGCTACTATAATAGAAAAAATTAATCGTTTTGCACCACAAATCAAAAAGAACGATAAGATTGTAGAAAAAATCATTGCCCGCATGAAGGAGCTCGAAAAGCAGGGCTACCAGTTCGAAGGTGCCGACGGAAGCTTTGAACTCATGGTCCGCAAAGTAATGGGCCAGTATCAACCGTTCTTTAAACTTCATTATTACACAACAAACGGTTCCAACCCGCGTCCCGAAGAAGGCGTATGCTGCTGCTCCCAGACCAAGGTCGAAGTAGACGGTAAAATAGAAATTACAGCAGGCGAAGGCGACGGTCCTGTAAATGCCCTTGATATTGCATTGCGCAAAGCTCTTGAAAAATTTTATCCTCTTGTTTCTCAAATCCGCCTTGTAGACTATAAGGTAAGAGTCCTTGATACAAAAGCCGCCACCGCCGCCAAAGTCCGTGTAATCATAGAAAGCACAGACGGCCAGATGAACTGGACCACCGTAGGAGTCTCTGCCGACCTCATCGAAGCCTCCTGGATCGCCCTGTCCGATTCTTTCGAATACAAGCTCATCCGCGACATAGAAAAGCATTATAAGAAAATAATTTAAACAAAAAACATCGAAAAACTTCCTCTTTTAACAAAATTTTTTAATAACTATAGTATAAGAATTTTTATTTTAGGGAGGTTTCGATGTCAGAAACTGTTTTCAACAACATCGATCCGGCAACTCTGGAACGGATCAAACAATTAAGGCTCATTGATGATGAACTTATGACGGTGGTATTCAGCGGAGATACAAAAGCAACAGAACTGCTGATTAGAATTCTTTTGAACCGAAATGATCTTAGTGTTACAAAATCAATGACTCAGGAACAGAAGCACAATCTGTTCGGTCGGTCGGTTACCCTTGATATCGTAGCAGAAGATATTTTCATGAACGAATACAATATTGAGATTCAACGTGCGGACAAAGGAGATCTGGAAAAACGAATCCGTTATCATCAGGCAATGATTGACAGCCACACGCTTAAGAAGCAGGAAGATTTTATTAAACTTCCTAATCTCTATATCATCTTTATTCTTGAACATGATTTATATGGCAAAAATAATCCAATTTATTATGTCCGAAAAACCCTGAACGTTAATGATGAAGATGGAAATCCTTTGCTTTTTAATGATGGTTGTAATATAATGTACGTCAATGGTCAATACAAGGGTGAAGATGCACTTGGAAAACTGATGCACGACTTTTCCACCCCGAATGCCGACGAAATGTATTACACCGAACTTGCCGAAAAGGTAAGGTTTTATAAACAGGATGAAACGGGGGTACAAATGGCAAGTAAAATTGTTGAAGAATACGGCGATGAACGTGCCGCCCAAGCGTTAAAACAAGGCATACAACAAGGCATACAGCAAGGCATACAGCAAGGAGCTCGACAAAAGGCCGAAGAAACAGCCATAAATATGCTAAAAAATGAGTACCCTGTCGTAGATATAGCAGATCTTACCGGTCTTCCCCTTGAGGAAGTACAAAAACTGGCCGATAATCTATAAATACACACCATTATTAAAAAGTGAATGACAAAAAATAATTATTTGTTTTTTTTAGTTGACTTCTGAATAATTGCGTGTTAAGATTATAAAAAAGGGTTTATACGTCAAAGGTCGTTGGCCTGTATAAACTTTTTAAAAAAAAAGGAGGATTTTTTTAAATGAAAAAAATCGTAGGAATTATAGCAGCTCTTGCTTTGGCAGGATCTGTATTTGCTGGCGAACCTAGCGTAAGTCCAGTTATTGCAGAATTCAAAGGCGATGCTTCCCTTGAATGGATTGCAAACCTTGATAATGAAACAATTGGTATGAAGAACACTCAGCATGCCAATTTCAAGGTAACATTCATTTCTGAAGGAACAAAAGCTACAACAGGCGAAGGTCTTTGGGGTGAAATTGAAATCAAAGAAGGAAAATCAGAAGTTGAGACAAAACTGAACCCTAACACTACAGGTGCTGGTGTAACTGTTGCAGTTCCATCAGTAGAAAAAGCAATCATCCACTTCGTAGATGACGACTTCTATGCTAGCATGGATATTAAGGGACCAGATCTTGGTCTTGGTGGCGGAAAGTTCGTTCTTGCTACACGCAGTGATTCAGATTCATATGCTAATCCAAAGACATCTGCTACTTTAACAGGTGCTCAGGGCTTCAAAATCAACTTTGGTATGAAAGATCTTTTCGATGCTAACTTCTCTTTCGCTGATGACGGTGAAGATGTTATGGAAAGAAAAGACTTCGGATTCAAGTTTGATGCTACATTGAAAGCAATTGAAAACCTTGAAATCTACGGTGGTGTTGCATATACATCAGAAGAAGAAAAAGTAGCTATGGCTGCTAAGGCTTCTTACAAACTCGCTCTTGGCGACACAATGTACATCAAACCAGCTGTAGGTTTTGCATTGAAAGACAAGACTAAGGAATTGTCTGCTGCATTGCTCTTCGGATGGGGTGCAGAAAACAAAGAACCAGGATTTGCAGAATTCCAGAACGCAACTGCAGATGCATTTGCACCAACAACAGGATCAAAGACAAACATTAGTAACAAGTGTTCAAATGGATTCTCTGTATATCTTGGATCAGACACAGAACTTAAAGATTTCAAATTGCTCGTTGGTGTTTATGATGACACATTGCTTGGTGGAATCGTTACAGGTCTTTCATGGGCTGCAGATTTCTATGCTCCAAGTGTAAAGAACTTTGGAGATCTTTGGATGTTGAATGCTGCTCTCAAGTACAGCAACAAATTCGTAGATACATGGACAATCGATGCTAACTTTGGTCTTAAAGTTGTTTCAGCAAAAGTTGGTGACAAGACAGAAACAAAAGCTGGATTCCTCTATGGATTCGGAATTTCCACAGACAACACATTCATCCAGAATACAAAACTTTATGTAAACTATAAGGGTGAACATGCAGAAGACCTTGCTGGAAAGGATCTCAAGGGAACTGTTACTGTAGGTACACAGATCCACTTCTAATCTTAGTTAGAACAGTTATCTGTTAAACGAAAAGGACTGTCTGAAAAGGCAGTCCTTTTTTGTAAGAGATTCCCGTATATTTTGTCATTGTCGGGCGTGACCCATTTTGTCATTGTCGGGCTTGACCCGACAATCTTTTACAAAAAAGGACTGAAACTTAAAAAGGAACCAATATGAAAAAAACAATACTTACTATTTCAGCATTATTATTAATTATATCTTTAACTTCCTGTGCATCAAAAGACAAACCACCCCGCGAACGCGATGAAACCTACATTGCAGACATTAACATGTTTACTGTCGAAACCTTTAATTTATATTCTGCCTTTGGAATGGGGCAGCCAAAAGTTCAGGATTTTACATTTATTTTTGAACCAAGAACAAACTATCTTTATGTACGCGGCCGCATTGGCATTGATCAGGTAGAAGCAGCTTTTTCATACAAAGAACGTCAGAAGATTCTGGCTGCAAAAGATATGTACATTCTTGAATATGAAACAGACAACCTGACAAAGAAAAAGCCTTCTAAAAAGAATGCCTATAACACAGGCTCAGTTCCGTTCCGCTGGGGAGTAACTGGTCTTAGTCATTCAACAACAACAACTTATATGACAAACGTCCAGTACATACTCAAAGACAAACCCTATTTCCGCATTTTATTTTCCCCATCCAAAGAAGATGATGGCAGCGAAAACTCTTCCCCAAAAGCCATGGTCTACATAAGCCCCGCCCAATGGGAAAAAATCATAGAAGCCTGCAACCAGGAGCGCCTTGTAGAACTCACCGACGCCATCCTTGAAGAGGCTGATGAATTCTAAGTTATCCTTTGAAAAATGACAAAAAACAGTACTATAAACCTCTTAAAAATGACAAAAATAGTGGTAAAAATCCATTGAAAAATGACAAAAAATCACTTATAATTGACTTAAAAGAGGTGTAATTTATGCTTCAAAGAGATATTTTACAGGATCTGATTGAATGGAAAAACAGGTCTCATCATCCGCTGATTATACGTGGTTTACGACAGATTGGAAAAACTTTTATTGTAAAACAATTTGCCGAACAGTTTTATGAAAATGTAGTGTATCTTGATCTTAGAGCAAACAATTCGGTTCATAAAGCATTTGAAGGTGATTTTGATGTTAACAAGATGATCCTTTCAATTACTGCAACTCAAACCGATGCACATTTTGTACCTGGTAAAACACTTCTTATTCTTGATGAAATTCAAGATTGTGCTAACGCCCGTAGCTCTCTTAAATATTGGGATATCGACGGACGCTTTGATGTTATCTGTACAGGAAGCTTTCTTGGTGTAAAAGGTTTTCGTGCTCCATATACCAGAGGAATTCCTGTAGGATACGAAGAGCAAATAACAATGTATCCTTTGACTTTTGGTGAGTTTCTTACAAATGTGGGAATGAATGAAGATGTTTTAGAATATGTTATTAATTCAATTAAAAACAGAACAATGATTGAAGAAACTGTTCATGACAGTATGCGTTCACTTTACCTGCAATACCTTATTGTTGGTGGAATGCCAGAAGCTGTTAATACTTTTTTAGAAACTCATGATCTGAACTTAGTAAAAGAAATTCAAAACAGAATACTTACTTCTATAAAAGATGATTTTGGTCGTTACAAAGATTCTGATGGTAAAGAAAAAATAGATGAAGTTTTAAAGCTAAGAGCAGAAGCATGCTTAAATTCTATTCCTGCACAACTTTCAAAGGAATACAAAAAATTTCAATATAGTCTTGTTGATGTAAAGGGGCATTCACCAGAAAAGGCAGATGGATTGCAGTACCTTGAAGATGTTGGACTTGTAGTGCGCGCTTTTAATACTAATCAAATGACTTTTCCACTCGAAGCACAAAAAATACCAACAGAGTTTAAAGTATTTTTTATTGATACAGGTCTTCTTGTTTCCATGCTTGGACAAGAAACACCTTCTAAGATTCTAGAAGGAGAAATGAGTGCTTACAAAGGTGCTATTGCCGAAAATATGGTTGCAGCCTCATTCGCAAAAGAAGAAAGAAAGCTTTATTATTATCATGCGCCAAGTGGCTCCCCCGAACTTGATTTTCTTTTTGAAGAAAACGGTGAAGTTGTTCTGGTAGAATGTAAATCTTCGAATAACCGAATGACCAGTATGAAGTTTGTAATTGCAAATTCTAAGAAATACGGAAGCCATCGTGCTATGAAAATTGCCGATGCAAATATTGGTGGCGGTGAAGGTTTTGAAACCTATCCTTTATACTATCTTGGCTTTCTACAAAAAGCACCAAAACAGAATATTATTAATTCTCCAGATTTTTCAAAAATTGTTCCACCAAACAAAACAAAGAATTAGTTAATATAATCCTTCCTAGAAATGTGTCAAAGCAAAAGTTTGTTTTGCAAAACCTTTGGTTCTAACGAATTTCATCAGCAAGTTCCTTTACTCTGCCTATAGGAAGTCCGGTTCCCTGTGATATTTGTTCATATGTACCTAGTTTCATTTTTAGAAAGTTTTTTGCGTCTTCTTCGGCTTTTTCTTCTTTGGCTTCTTGTTGTTTAACTGCAATATCCATTTTATAATCATATTTTGCACAGAGCATATTAATTACCTCCCGTGATTTTCTGTCAAGATAATCGGTTAGGATTCCTTCTTCCATTGCAATTTCGATTGCATGCTTGAAAGATGATTTTGGAATAAGTTTGTTATAATTTTGTTCAACAATTTCCAAAAATCTGCAATACTCTTTAAGAATATCACAGTTTCCCGTAATCGGCAACAAATTTGGATTTGTACAATTCTTAACTTTTACAACAAGTTCAAGCTTACTAGACTCCTTTTCGTAAAACATATCAGACAGCCGCAGTTCATATTCCTTACGCGTGTCTCTGTTTCCCACGTAGACTACATAAAAATCAGGATTTGGGATTTTGAAAATTTTTTCTGCATAACGTTGTTTTACTGGAATTATTCTTTCATAAATACGAGTAACATACTCCAGACACCTGAATGGCATATTGTTGTTGATGGTGCTCTGATGTTCAACGAGGACAATAAGCTTTCCATTTATTTCCCAACTTACATCGTTATTAAATGTCTTGTAGAGAGCCTGATCAATGATTTTTCGATTTAAACTAACTTCTTCAAGTTTATAACTGTTCCCCGAAAGAGCATTGTACAGGTCAAGGAAATTCTTCTTAGCGTCCCTGTCGCTCCCGAACAAATCTGTGAATACTGAATCTTTGTATTTTCTGTTTTTAAAAGCCATATTGCTTCCTCCAAAATAGTTTGGAACCCGGCAGAGCATACCGCCCCGACCAGCGGTTCCTTATACAAAAAATTTGGAGGAAACATTTCTGTCTGAAAATATTTCTATATATAGTATAGAAAAAAAAGTTGACTTGTTACAAAAATTTGAGGAAAAAATATATATATTTTAAATTTTTTCCTTAAAATTCGTCAGCTTCTGCAAGAATTTCGTCTGTAAGTTCGACCAGACGCTCTTGATTGCAGGCTTCTATGATTTTTTCCCACTGCGATGGACTTATATAGACCATAACACGTGGTGAAGAGTTACCGCTGCCATCATCCTCTTTTGCCTGTTGAAGTTGGATTCTGAAATAAGGTTTTCCTTCTAATATATATTCAACATTAGTCATGTAAGTTGTGTCGGCTGAATGGGTTAAGCCTGCTACACCCCAACGAACAGGAACATCGCCAAACGAATATGCGTTTTTCTTTGAAGGCTTTTGTGTAGTTAAATTATTTGTTTCATATTCGAGCAAATACTTATCTTTTGCTTCAAGAATCTTTTGACGCTCGTTGTAAGAAAAACTTGCTTCTATCTGATCAATACCGATTCGTCCTCGTACATAAATGTAATTTGTACGTGGTGAAAAAATAAATGTAAAATCATGAACTTTTGGTTTTCCTTTGCCAAAAGAACCGTACAAATAAAAAGTTTCTACTGTAAACATATCTATGTCGGCAATATAAGTTTCATCACGTTCTCGTGGAGGTTTATCCTTGGAAGCACAAGAAGATAAAGATATCACTAATAATAATGCTGAAATTGTAAGTATTGATTTTTTCATATTTGTTCCTTCTTTTAAGTTTCAGTCCCTTTTTGTAAGAGATTGTCGGGTCACGCCCGACAATGACAGGATGTGTCACGCCAGACAAACTCTTACAAAAAAGGACTGCCTTTTCAGACAGTCCTTTTCGTTTAACAGATAACTGTTCTAACTAAGATTAGAAGTGGATCTGTGTACCTACAGTAACAGTTCCCTTTTTGTTTTTAGCAGCACCAATATCTTCTGCATGTTCACCAGCATACTTAACATAGAGCTTTGTATTCTGGATGAAGCTGTTGTCTGTAGAAACTCCGAATCCATAGAGGAATCCTGCTTTTGTTTTTGTTTCTAAAACAGTTCTAGTCATTACTCTAAGACCGAAGTTAGCATCGATTGTCCAGATGTCGAATGTGTTGCTATATTTAACGGCAGCGTCCAAATCCCATTGTTTATCCAATGAATAGAAGTCACCACGGAAATCAGCAGCAAATTTAAGTCCTGGAACGAATGTTGAATCATAAAGACCAACGATGAAGTCCATCTTTCCACCCTTGTCTTTTGATTCAAGGTTAGATGTCAATGCAAAAGAGAAACCGTCTGTGAATTTCTTAGGAATCTGTTTTTTACCAGGTTCGAAAGAGAATTCTTCTGTGAAATCAGAATCAATGTTTTCTGCACCCCATCCGATCAACAAAGCAGCACCAAGAGCCTTAGCCTTGTCCTTCAAAGCGAAACCTACAGATGGTCTTACATACAATGTATCTGTAATACCAAGCTTGTAAGAAGCCTTAGCAGCCAATGCAACTTTTTCTTCGAATGTAGAATATGCTACACCACCATAAACTTCAAGATTTTCAACAGCTTTCAATGTACCATCGAACTTGAATGCGAAGTCTTTTGTATCAACCTTGTCCTGACCATCATCAGCAAAAGAGAAGTTAGCATCAAAAAGATCTTTCAAACCAAAGTTGATTTTGAATCCCTGAGCTGGTCCTGGAAGACCTACACCATTAGCATTCTGTGATGGATTAGCCCATGCATTATTATCGCTGCGTGTAGCAATAACGTACTTGCCGCCACCAATAGAAAGATCTGGACCCTTAATATCCATGCTAGCATAGAAGTCATCATCTACAAAGTGGATGATTGCTTTTTCTACTTTTGGAGATTTAACAGTAATTCCACTACCACCAGAACTAAGTGTAGCATTAGTGTCTGAAGCTTCTTCTTTAATCTGTAATTCACCCCAAAGGCCTTCACCTGTTGTTTCTTTAGTACCTTCAGAAATGAAAGTTACCTTGAAATTGGCATTCTGAGTATTCTTCATACCAATTGTTTCATCATCAAGGTTTGCAATCCATTCAAGCGAAGCATCGCCTTTGAATTCTGCAATAACTGGACTTACACTAGGTTCGCCAGCAAATACAGATCCTGCCAAAGCAAGAGCTGCTATAATTCCTACGATTTTTTTCATTTAAAAAAATCCTCCGTTTATTTTAAAAGGTCTTTTTTTGGAGAAACGATAGGAATTATAAAAATAGTGAACTTTTTTTACGTAATTACGGGCATTATTTCGAGTTATTACAAAATACCCGTAATCCCAATCAGAAAGCTTTTATATTTACGGGTATTTTTGTCAAAAACCTCAAAAGACCCGTACCCCCAATCAGAAGGCTTTTCCAGTTTACGGGTCTTTCTGTCAAAAACCTCAAAAGACCCGTAACCCCAATTAGAAAGCCTTTTCTGATTACGGGTCTTTTTGTTAAAATCTTCAAAATACCCGTAATCATAATCAGAATACTTTTCTTGTTTACGGGTCTTTTGTAGAAATACCTCAAAACACCCGTAACCCAAATCAGAAAGCTTTTCCTGTTTACGGGTCTTTTGTAGAAATACCTCAAAATACCCGTAACCCCAATTAGAAAGCCTTTTCTGTTTACGGGTCTTTTGTAGAAATAACGCAAAATACCCGTAATCACAATCAGAATACTTTTCTTGTTTACGGGTCTTTTTGTCAAAATCTTCAAAACACCCGTAACCCCAATCAGAAAGCTTTTCCTGTTTACGGGTCTTTAGTGTAAAAAACTCAAAACACCCGTAACCCCAATCAGAAGGCCTTTCATATTTACGGGTCTTTAGTGTAAAAACCTCAAAATACCCGTAACCCCAATCAGAAAGCCTTTCCTGTTTACGGGTCTTTAGTGTAAAAAACTCAAAATACCCGTAACCACAATTAGAAGGCCTTTTTCAATGCCAGCCTGTTACTTTTATTAACAAATCTAATACTTTATTCCAACTCTTCTCATAAAATTATAAAGTGTGGCGGAACTTATCCCAAAATAATTGATTATATCAATTTTCTTGTAGCCTTCATCAAGCATGCGGCGTAGTTCTGCTTCATGGCTGGAAAGCTTGTAGCAGGTGTTTTTTCTTCCTTTGGGGCGGCCAAGAGTGATGCCTTCGGCTTTGCAACGTTTCAGGGCTTCGGCGGTTCGTTCGGCAATTAGCGTTCGTTCAATTTCGGCGGAGATGCTGAATGCAAAAGCCAGGACTTTGCTTTGTAAATCCTGACCCAGCTTGTAGCCTTCCTTAACTGTGTAAACGGCTACGTTTTGTTCCATAAGACTGTTCAGGATTGACATTATCATAAACATGGATCTGCCTAGCCGTGACAATTCGGAGCATATAATAGAGTCTCCTGGTTTTACGCATTTTAATAGTTTGCCTAGGTTTCGTTTGTCTAATGAAACTGTTCCGCTGATTGTTTCTTCAATCCATCGGTCAATTTGAATCTGGCGTAATTCGGCGTAGTGTGAAATTTCGAAACGCTGATTTTCTACTGTCTGTTTATCGGTGCTTACGCGGATGTATCCGTATGTCATAAAAAAATCCTCCAGGGTGTTAGAATATCCTGAAGGATTTTATCACAAAAAATTAATCGATTTTTCTATTCAGCTTTTTTCTGATAGTTTGCCTTGATTGCTTCAATAAACAGCTTGTTCTGGTCATTGCGCAATGGAATTGTGAATAATGGTTTTCCGTCGCTTGGAGAAATGCGGTAGATGTGCATTGGATCTGTTGTATAAGCTGGACTTCCCGGATTATTAATCCACCAGTCAAGAACAGAAATAAAGCAGAGTGTGTACTTTAAAAGGTTTGCATTGTTTGCATTTGTGTTTGCGGTTTTGTTCTGGGCACCAAGCAATACGTCGAGTCGTTTAGAAACTTCATTCTGAATTCCAAACTTGTAGTGCTCCCAAGGATTTTCAATCATTCCAACTGGACCTCGAGCAGTGGCCTGTTTGTCGCATTCATTTATTACAAGTGTAAGATATTTTCTTGCATAATCGGTTCTGTGGAAGAGTGGGCGATATTTGCTTTCATCACTTGGGTGCTCGAGTATGAGCTGGTCAAACTTAAAGTTTGGCATAAAGTGGTAAGTTACCTGCCACAAAAGCGATGTGATTGTTCTTTTACCAATGTGTGATTTGTCAAAATCTGGCTGAGAATAAACTGAGTTTACAAGGTCCAGAAGAGGCTCGCAGTAAAGACGGTCAAAGTTTTCTTCGCGGTAGGCAGACCAGTCGTCCATAACAGCGGTGATTGTATCTGTTCCTTCTTTTACGCTTTCCATATTTGCGAACTTAATGTTACGGCAGCCCTGGAAGCAGTCTTCAATAATTCGCTGAAGAACCATAATTACCTGAACAGGATTTTCCGGTGACAAAACATTAAAGCCGTCTTCGAATTTATAAAGCGGCTGGAAGTATGGATACAAGTCTGGATGTTCATCAAGTCTGTCAAAGCCGGCTTCAGGGAACATCTGGTTCAAAAGCTTTAATCCGGTAATTACTGTCTGATCTTTTACGCCCTTCTGTGGAGGAGCTGATTTCTGTTTTGGCGCTTCTTTCTGTTCTTCTTTTGGCTTATCCGGAAGCAGAAGGTCAAACTTGTGCAGGCCTGTAAATTTTAAAACTTCGGCAACCTTTACAGAAAAGAAATCCGGGTATGGCTCAAAACTGTCGGAACACATGCGCATAATGAGCGGATACATTTTCTTAATGATTTCTGTATCTATGTAAAGCCATTCTGTAATTGCCTGTTTTGCCATTGTGCTGAGCTTGTCTTTTGGAGAGTCAGGGTAGGCCACCTGGTCGTTGTAAATTTCTTTTATGAGCTTTGGAATTTTGTTGTTTCCATAATAATAAACTGTGATGATTGGTTTATAGATTGCCTTTGTATACTGAATTAAATCGCAGGCAAGAATAGGGCCAGGTGCATTTTCGAGCGTTGCATATTCTGCTTTAATGCCAGCCATTCCCCAGGAAGCAATCATTCTCAAAAACTTAAACTTTACGTCCCCGGCATTTACGATTTTTGATTTATATGTGGCCGGTGCAATTTGAATAAGTGTTTTGATAACTGTAATGAACGACTCCATGTGTTCAATATCTTTTTTCATTTTATACTGATAGAATTCCGGAAGGATTTTTTCTGTTCCGTTTTTCTGGAGTGTTCTTATAAAATTAAAGATTCCATAGTTAGGCTTTATTTTATATTCAGGAGACATCATAAGCTTGTCTACTGCATTGTTGAATTTTTTGCTTACCTGAGGTAAATCTTCACGGATATGGCGGCGAGGGGCCTGATAAGTTGTATTTGGTTTTGAAGCGCCTGAGCCTGAACCACCTTTTCCTCCGTCTGAAGCTCTGATGATTCTTCCTGTTCCTTTGCCACCTTGATTTTGTGAACTACCGCCGCCGCTTGAAGTTGTGCGTTCGTACATTACCTGACCGCCAAGCTTTTTTGCCATTGTTGCAGCTTCTTTTTCGTCGATGAGTCCAATGTTCTTGCGGGTCTTGTCTAAGGTGCCAGGTTCCCAGTCTGCAGTTCTGTTAATTTCATCAGCCATACGATATCTCCTATATAAGGTTTATCTTCTTCTATTTTATATTCTCAAGGAACTTCGGGTCAACATGACCGGGAAGCTTTTGAGTTGAATTTTATTTCCCTCTTTGTCGAGCAGTACGCCTTCGAAAGTTCCGTATATATGCCAGTTTGCCGTGCGCAGTGCAATAAGATTGAGCGACCTTTTGTAAAGCGAAGAAGGAGTGAAGGTAAGGTCAATCATACTTTCTGTATCCTGAATAATCCAGGTTTTGTTGAGTCCAAACGGATGTGTTGCAACAACAGAAGGAAGCGCTGTACGTTCTCCGTCAATTTCAAGGATATTTGAATTGTATTTGTCTGGATCTGCGGCGTCGCTCGAAGTTGTTGTAATATAGAAAATAATGTCTTTCCCGTCGATGTTTCCCATTCCGCACATTCTAAGGCTAAGACTTCTTGTTTTTGAATAAAAGCGGTTCATTGCCATTAGTGCAAGTCCCGAAGAATTGTCTGGTTCTGTCCCTTTTATTGCAACATGTCCGTTTATTTTCATTGTAGAAAGCCAAAGAGCAGTGCAGCGTGAAGTAGTAGGGGAAGGGCATACAAAACTGATGTCGTCTCGCATAGAATCGTCGTGAATTGAATGAAACCAGCCTTCTGAATCTGGCCAGCCTGAATTATGCCTTACATGAAAGCGCATGCTTTTATTTGCGTGTGCTTTTTCCCATGATATTTTTATATAGCGTGATTTTCTGTAGCTTGCGCAGATTCCCTTGTCTGTGTTTTTTGGAATAAAACGGCGGCGGGTTGGCATTATTGAATGATAAACATATTTTTTTCCGCTGGTTTTGTCCCAGAAACAGATTTCTGCAAGTCCGATTATTTTGAAATCAAAAAATTCTACAAGTCCAATATATTTTTCAATACAGAAGTAATAGTTCAGGCGGCTTTTTATTCGGATGTCTGAGATAACAGGTGGTAGTGGCACTCCGGCATAAGGCGCACGCATACCTTTAATATCAAATCGCTGCGAAACTCCACTATATGTCCCAAAGTGCGCCTTCCCCCCTTCAACAATTTTCCTCGGCGCCTCAACAAAACTTCTTGAATACATTTATTCTATTATAAATCAATAGTTATATGCATTCAAGTAAAAAAAAATGGCTCCGTACATGAATACATATGGAAAACAGATATACTTCCGCTAAGGTGCGTCTACAAACTACTGCTGAGCTTGTAAAGAAAGATTTTTCTCGCTTCGCTCGTCAAGCTCAGATGTAGTTTGTAGCCACCCCTACGCTCACGTATATCTGTTTTCAGTTACATTTACATTCTCCGCCATTTTTTTTCAATGCAATCTATACAATAATTGATTCAAATAGATTTTTACTCGGCGAAAGTCTCATTATGACTCTTGTGTATTTCTTTGGGAAGTGGGAATATACAAAAAAGAAATAATTTGAAAAAATGGCTGATGCGGAGCAGAAAAGGGCTGGCGGTTGCTTCTGAGTGGTGCCGGCGGCATAGAAAAAATCTGAGGATTTACGAAGTAAACCGCAAGATTTTTACGATAACCAGCTCAGCCCGCAGCCGACAGACATTTTCTGCGGGAGCAGCAGACATTTTTTCCTTCTGATTACATTTTTATTTGTAAAATCCCAATTTCAGGGTTAAAATAGATACAAGAGGTATTTATGAGCATAAAGGCATTTTCACTTGGCGCTGCAGAAGAAGTTACTGGTTCAAAGCATGTTTTTGATATAAACGGGCGGTTTTATATGGTCGACTGTGGTTCCTTTCAGGGGAAACGAAAGGAATCGGATGAAAAAAACCGTAATTTTGACATAGACCACGATCGTCTGGAGGGTGTAATTCTTACCCACGGCCACCTTGACCACTGCGGACTTTTACCCCTGCTTACAAGAAAGGGCTACCGGGGAAACATCTACGCAACACCTGCTACCCGCGATATTGCAAACCTTGTAATGATGGATAGTGCCCGCATTCAGGCTCATGATGCCGAGTTTTTGGCAAAACAGGCCCGCAAAAAGGGTGAAAAGTTTTCCTGGAAGCCGCTTTATGACGAAAACGACTGTGTAGCCGCTGCAAATCAGATTGTATCGCTTTCTTATAACCGCAAAATGTATATTTCGCCTGACGTTCAGCTGGAATTTTACGATGCAGGACACATTCTTGGTTCTGCTTTTGCAATGATGACTGTAAATCCTAATCCGAACGAACCGGAAAAAGAAACCCGTATTCTTTGTACAGGTGATATTGGCCGTAAATGTAAGCCAATTATCCGTAACCCTGCAACCGATATGCCGGCTCCGGACTATATTTATCTTGAATCTACCTACGGAAACAAGTTGCATGATAACCACGACCTTGCTATGAAGGAGCTTATCCGCATTGTTCGCGACGCCTGCTCTAAAAAAGGAAAAATTATTATTCCTTCTTTTGCAATTGAACGCGCACAGGAGCTTGTTTTCTATTTACATCTTCTTACAGACCAGAAAAAGATTCCTGTTGTACCAATTTATGTGGACTCCCCGATGGCAAGCAACGCAACAAGTGTTTTCCGTGTACATCCTGAATGCTACGACGAAAGTGTAAACGAAGCGTTCTTAAAGCATCATAAAAATCCGTTTGGATTTAATTCGCTCACCTTTACTACAAGCGTAGAAGATTCTAAGGCACTGAACGAAAAAGAAGGTCCTATGATTATTATTTCTGCAGATGGTATGTGCGAAGCCGGTCGTGTTCTTTACCACCTTGCAAACGGCATTTCTAACCCTAAAAATACAATTATGATTGTAGGCTACATGGCCGAAGACACTCTTGGCCGCCGCATTTTTGACGGTCAGAAGGAAGTAAAGATTCTTGGTGATATTTACAAGGTAGAAGCCAAAGTAGAAAAGTGCAACGGCTTTAGTGCCCACGCCGACTATTCCGAAATGATTGAATGGCTCAAAGAAATTGACACCAGCCGCCTTAAGAAAATCTTCCTTATCCACGGTGAACCTGACCAGCAGCAGGGCTTTAAGCAGCATCTGGCCGAAGCAGGATTCCCTAATGTAGAGATTGTTGTGCCGGAAAAGGAGTATGAATTGTAGCTCCACCGTCATTGCGAGCCGAAGGCGTGGCAATCCACGTAGTAGAAGGCATTCTTGAGACTGGATTGCCACGTCGCTGCGCTCCTCGCAATGACGAATATCCTGTGTCATTGCGAGCGAAGGCGAAGCAATCCAGAAAAATAAAAGAATTTACTTGACATTCTATGTAATTGATATTATTATAATATTGTAATTAGTACAAAGTTGTAAAAACTTTAAGTAAAGCTATCGTGGGGGCGTTACGGGGGTGTCCCCCGTTAGAGGGGGTAGCGGAAGCCACCGCAGCGAAGCGAGGAGGCTGGAGCGAGGGGCAGGCGCCCCTCCCGGCTAATAGCTAAAAGCTAACAGCTAATCGCTTTTAAACCTTGAAGAAACACAATTTTTGTACTATTATATAATTCCGATGCGGAAAGTTTTTCCATGCTACATCGGGAATATTTAATGATTCGGCGGGGACTCACACGAACCGCTGAAAAGAGGTGCTTTTATGGCTTTAAGACCAGAATGGGAAGGATTTAATCCTGACGGTTTATGGACTAGCGAAATAAACGTTCGCGACTTTATTCAGGCTAACTATACAGAGTATGATGGAGATCAG